>Ga0207121_1013_pt1 | contig 43815 bp, 34 predicted proteins | sample Alteio_BWMinHeat_41_FD_153513 | JGI IMG/M metagenome (GOLD analysis project Ga0207121, IMG submission 153513) | Enriched cells from forest soil in Barre Woods Harvard Forest LTER site, Petersham, Massachusetts, United States -... | ecosystem: Environmental > Terrestrial > Soil > Temperate forest >... | reverse complement strand
TCGCCCCACTGCACAACTGCTCCGTCGGACAAAGTTATTTCAACCGGTCTCATTCTATCAGTTTCTATCTGTTTGATAAGAGAATAAAATACCGGCGTCTCCCGTCTAAGAATTCGCAAAACCGCGAGGACTTCCTTTATTCTCTGTGGATCGGCCGTCCCCGAAATAACGGGACAGCTTTGCAAGGCAGACGCGGGCAAGTCCGACGCCGGAAAGACGACGCCGCTTTCATCAACGGCCAAAAGCGTTCCGGTTCGCCTGAGAGTGGCGACCGGCGAACGGTAGCTCGCCTTGACGATCACACTTCGGTCCGGCCGACGGGAAATGGTCAGGCTTCCCAGCTCCGGAAATTTGAGCCGTGCTTCTCGCTCGAGCTCGTCCGGATTAAAAAGGAAAAAGTTTTTCTCGGGGCCTAAATCCAAAAACTTTGGCAAGCTGGCCGGAAACTGCCCGGAATATTCGACGGCCGAAATTCGCCGAAATGCGGATTTCTGCCAGGATTTATTGAAGAACAAAAGGCACCAGCCCAAACCATAAATGATCGCAATAAGCTTGGAGGCGCTCCAAATCGCTGAGGCGGCGCGCCGCGCCAGAGAAGCCGCGTATCGCCGGCGGAATTTGATCCGCTGCGCCCGCGTTTTGACTGAGTTGTTCCGCTTGGTTCGAGACGGACCGGCGTCCCGTTGGCGGCGAAAAGGAGGCCGCGGACGTCGGCGAAACATAGGCACTAAACCCGGGATCCTTTGCGGACCGAATGCGCGACGATCCGCAAGACAAGTTCGTCAAATCCAATGCCGGCGGCGCGCGCGGCGTCGGGCAAAAGAGAAGTGGCCGTCATGCCGGGGATCGTGTTGACTTCCAAAACTGAAACGCGGTTAGCATCCATAATGAGATCAACCCGTCCATAAACCGAACATTGAAGCGCGTCAAACGCGTCTAGGGCGACCTGCTGAGCCTGCCGGGCCCTGGAAGGGGACAAAGGCGCCGGCACCAGGTGGCGGGATCCGCCCCGGGCGTACTTGGAGTGATAGTCGTAGAATCCATGCTCGGGAATAATCTCGATCACGGGCAGGACTTGAGGTCCCAGGATGCTGACGGTCAGCTCCCGGCCTTTGATGAAGCGTTCTATGAGCGCTGTTCGCGAGACGCGGAAACATTCACGAAGAGCTGCGCTGATCTGTCCAGGTGAGTTGACTTTTGAAATGCCGATGGCGGAACCTTGATCCACGGGTTTTACGAAGAGAGGTCCGCGCCGGAGAAACGATCGGACGTGAGCCAGCGCAGCCGACCGATCGGCATCGAAAAGCTGCCCGGGCACCGTGATCCAATCGGCGGTCGGAACGCCCGACTGTCGAAAAACTTTCTTTGAAAGCGCTTTGTTCATGGCCAGGGAGCTCGACAAGGCGCCCGATCCGGTATACGGGACCCCGAGAAAATCCAAGGCGCCCTGCAGGCGGCCATCCTCGCCAAAGGGCCCGTGAAGCGCGACAAAGCAGAATTGGATTCCGCGACGCTTCAGCTGAATGGGAAGATCCGGCCGGACGTCCATCGCCAGCGCTTTGACGCCGAGCCGCCTGAAGGACGCTTGAACGGCGGCGCCCGTTTTTAGGGAAATTGCTCGTTCGCGGGACCATCCCCCCTTGAGAATCGCTACCCGGCGGCATCGGAGCCAATCGAGAATGCCTCCCGTGGCGCCCTTCATGAAGCCATCGTACCCGCAGTGAGCGCCGAGGGCGAGGTTGGAGAGATAATAATGACTTCGGGCTCCAGCTGAACATTAAATTTTTCCCGGACAACGTTCTGGGCGTGCGTCATGAGCTGAATAGCCTCTTTGGACGTGGCGCCGCCCAAGTTCTCTATGAAATTCGCGTGCTTGGGAGAAAAACGCACTCGTCCCAATTGGAATCCCTTAAGTCCGGCCTCTTCAATGAGCCGCGCCGCAAAATCGTGAGGCGGATTTTTGAACGTGGATCCGACGTTTTTGGTCCCCAGAGGCTGAGTCTTTTCGCGCTGCTCGAGCTCGAATCGAAGACGCTCTTCGACTTCTCCGTTTTGGGATGGTCCGAGGCCCAGCCGCGCCGAAACAATCCACCGCCCCAGGAGGCTGGATTCTCTATAGGCAAATCGAATGTCTTCTTTGGAGACCACTTCAATGCTTCCGTCGGGATTCAACACGTCGACGGAGAGAACCACGTCGCCGATCACACCCCTCGGCGTTCCCGCGTTTGTCATCAGAGCTCCGCCCACCGTGCCCGGAACACCCGCGAGGGCCTCAACCCCAGCCAGACCTTTTTCGGCGCACATCCGTGCGAGCTTCGGCAGGTGCACACCCGCACCCACGGTCACTTCTGTTCCCTCAAATTGCACCGACTCAAACTCGCCTCGCAGGCGAACCACGCATCCATTGAGGCCTTCATCGGGGAGGAGGACATTGGATCCCCACCCGAGAAGAAAGATCGGAATGTGCTCTTCCCGGCATACTGCCTGCAAATCTTTTAGTTCCTTCAAGGTCTGGACCTCAATATAAGCCTCAGCGGCACCTCCAATCGCCCACGTGCAGTGACGGGACAGAGGCTCCTGGGGCTTGACCCGTGAGGCAAGAGCCGGCAAGAGACGCTCAAGCCTCATGATGACCGGGGAAGAAGACTTCACGATATGCTCTCCCACTTTCCAGACATCACCGGCCCCGAGCGTGAGGAGTAGGTCACCGGACTTAAGCTCCTGGGCGAGGCGGCGCATATCGCCCGTCTCCCAGAGCACCCAATGCTTTCCCTTTAGGCCCCGACCAATGATCTTTGAGCTCACGCCAGCAATGGGCTTTTCGCCCGCCGGATAGATCGGCATCAAATAAAGCCGGTCCGCTCCCTGGAGTGCCGCGGCAAATTCTTTGGCTAAAAGCTTGGTGCGTGTGAACCGATGCGGCTGAAAGATCACAACGATGCGGCGCTTTGGCCATCGTGTCCGGACCGCGGCAAGCGTGGCCTTGATCTCTGTCGGGTGATGTCCGTAGTCATCCACGACGGTAATTCCCTGGGCTTCTCCTTTTATTTCGAGGCGTCGCCCCACCCCCTCGAACTGGGATAGCGCCAGAGCGATTTCTTCGAAGGCAATGTCCAAATGGAGACCCACGGCCACGGCCGCCAAGGCGTTCAGCACATTATGGAGACCGGGCACCGTTAAGCGGACCGAGCCCAACCGCTTCTTTTTAAAAACCACGTCGAAGCGCGTCCCCTCTTCGTTTAGCACCGGTTTGACGGCTCTTAAGTCGCAGCCTTCAGAAAAGCCATAGGTGGCGAATCGGCGCCTCAGCTTGGGAAGGATTTTGCGGACACCGGGGTCTTCGCGGCAGAGATAGCAGATTCCATAGAAAGGAATATGGCTCGCGAATGAAACGAAGGATTCAAGGAGGCGCTGTTGGGTCTTGTAGTAGTCGAGATGATCGTTATCGATGTTGGTGACGATTGCGATGGTGGGTGAAAGTTTGAGAAAGGATCCGTCGGATTCGTCGGCTTCGGCCACTAGATAATCCCCGGTTCCCAGAACGCCGCCGGTTCCCACGGCCTTGAGCCGACCTCCCACCACGACAGTCGGATCAAGTCCGGCTTGTTTGAGAACCTGGCCCACCATGGAGGTGGTCGTGGTCTTGCCGTGGGTGCCGGAGATCGCGATCGTGTACTTAAGGCGGGCGATTTCAGCAAGCATCTCGATTCGTGGAATAACCGGAATGCCTTTTTTTTGCGCTTCGATAACTTCGACGTTGGATTTGGAAATGGCGGTCGAAGTCACGACCACGTCGGCTCCATCAATATTTCGGGGCGCGTGGCCGATGTAAACCACGGCGCCATTCCCCTGAAGCCGGGTTGCCTCAGCATTTTGATTTAAGTCGCTACCCGTCACTTCGTAGCCCAATTTCAGCAGGACTTCGGCGATGCCGCTCATACCACTTCCGCCAATGCCAACAAAATGAATATGCTTGATCTTCTTAAACATAGATCGAGATTTGGGGACCGCCGCACATTTCAAAAGACACTATAAAAAGAACCGCCCCATCGTCTAATCACGGCGAGGAAGTCCTCCCCTCTCGTCGGAGGATTCGGGAACACACGCAGAAACCCATTGGGATTGGTCCAATAAACTGCTTGAATAGGGTGTTACCTACCCGGTTCGCGAGGCCATGATTGTAAACGCCGTATCTTTCCGCGCTACCTGATAATAGATGATTATCATCATGTTTTGACATCTACAATTGTTGACAAAAAAGGTCAACTATGGTACGATAAGAACATGATTAAGATGTCGACGCGGTCCACCTATGCGATCCGGGCGCTGACTTTTCTGGCCCGCGGGGGACCAAACGATCAAGTAAGGCTGAGCGTTATCGCCGAGACGCAAGGTATTCCGTTGCCTTACTTGGAGCAGATTTTTTCAAAGCTGAAAAAAGCCGGCTTGGTGAAGGCTGTGAGAGGCCCGCAGGGCGGCTACAAGCTCGCCAAAGAGCCGGACCGGATTTCACTCGCAGATATTGTGAACACGCTGGAAGGACCTCAGCAACCGGTTCTCTGCAGCATGCCGGAAAACAGATCGCCGGATTGCCACAAGGTGGACGGCTGCATGAGCCGGATCCTCTGCTGCGAGCTGGATGGAGAGATCTCGCGGGTGCTTTCAAAAAACAATTTAGGGACTCTGTGCCGCGAGGCTGAGCGTCTTAGTCAGTCCCACAATCCAAAATGGGAAAAGGTCGGCGTCATCAATGCCCGGCCCGCCCAGGGATAATCTAGAAAAGGAACTTGTATGGAAGATAATGTGTTGTTGAAGATCGAGGGTTTGCACGCCTCAGTGGACGGCAAACCCATTCTGAAGGGCGTCGACCTGACGGTCCGCCGCGGCGAGGTCCATGCCATCATGGGACCGAATGGCTCGGGCAAGTCGACCTTGTCGAATGTTTTGATGGGCCACCCAAAATATGAGGTCACTGCGGGGCAAATTGTTTTTAAGGGCGAGGACATCAAAACTCTATCGGCCGATCAAAGGGCGCGCAAGGGAATCTTTCTCGCCTTCCAATATCCGCTGGCGATTCCCGGAGTCCCGGTGGCAAAGTTCCTGCGCATGAGCGTTCAAGCCGTGCGCGGCAAAGAAATTCCGATTATCGAATTTCGGAATCAATTGAAAGAAAAGATGAAGCTCCTGGAGATCACCGACGCCTTCTCGGGCCGCTACATCAACGAGGGATTCTCGGGCGGAGAAAAGAAGCGCCATGAGATTTTGCAGTTGTGCCTGCTTCAGCCCGAGCTCGCGATCTTGGATGAAACCGACTCCGGACTCGACATTGATGCTCTCAAAGTGGTGGCCAACGACATCGAAAAATCCCGGAGCCCGGAACGGGGCATTCTCTTGATCACCCACTATCAGAGGATTTTGAACTATGTCCAGCCCGACGTGATTCACGTTTTAGCGGGAGGAAAAATCATCAAATCCGGCGGAAAAGAATTGGCTCAAGAACTCGAAAATAAAGGCTACGACTGGGTGCTCAAAGAAGCCGCCCCGGCCGTCGCCTAAAGCTTTCATAGGAGATCTCTCATGGCACCAAAAACGAATCTAGCGCCCAAAGACTACAAGTACGGCTTCCACGATGTGGAATCCAACATCTTTAAGTCGGGCAAAGGCCTTACCAAAGAGTTAATTCAACAGATGTCCCACATGAAGAACGAACCGGAGTGGATGTTAAAATTCCGGCTCAAGTCCCTGGAGACATACGAGAAGAAACCCATGCCCGCCTTCGGCAATACAGCTTTGCTGAGCGAACTGGACTTCCAAAACATCCACTATTACGTGAGGCCCTCGGAAAAAACCGAGAAGAACTGGGACGAAGTTCCCGAGCAAGTTAAGAATACGTTCGAGAAGCTCGGGATCCCCGAAGCCGAAAGGAAGTTTCTGGCCGGCGTGACGGCCCAATACGAATCCGAAGTCGTCTATCACTCGATTCAGGCGGATCTGACGAAGCAAGGCGTGATCTTTCTGGGCATGGATGACGCGGTCAAGCAATATCCGGATATCGTGAAAAAATATCTGGGAACCGTGATTCCCCCGGGTGACAACAAATTCGCCGCGCTCAACTCGGCCGTCTGGTCGGGCGGGAGCTTCATTTACGTCCCCAAAAATACGCATGTGGAGATTCCTCTCCAGGCGTACTTCCGGATCAACTCCGAGAACATGGGGCAATTCGAACGGACGCTGATCATCACCGACGAAGGCAGCGATGTGCACTACATCGAAGGATGCACGGCCCCGACTTACTCGAGCGACTCGCTTCACTCGGCCGTGGTCGAGCTGATCGCGATGCCTGGCTCCAAGATTCGCTACACGACCATCCAAAACTGGTCCAACAACGTCTACAACCTTGTAACCAAGCGGGCCGTCGCTTATCAGGACGCGGCCGTCGAGTGGATCGATGGGAACATCGGTTCCAAACTGACGATGAAATATCCTGCCGTTTACCTCATGGGAAAAGGAGCACGCGGGGAAGTGCTTTCCATTGCCTACGCGGGCAAAGGCCAACACCAGGATGCCGGCGCCAAGATGATTCACGTCGCCCCCCACACGACATCGACCATTCTTTCCAAGTCTATCTCCCGCGACGGGGGCCGGACTTCCTATCGAGGCCTCTTGCACGTAGAGAAAGGCGCCGAGGGATGCAAGGCGAACGTCCGCTGCGACGCGCTTTTGATGGACGAAGCTTCCCGGTCAGACACCTATCCCACCATGGAGATCAATGAGCAGAATGTCTCTGTGGGACACGAGGCAACCGTGTCTAAGATCGGCGAGGAGCAAATGTTTTATCTGCGGAGTCGCGGCTTGAAAGAGCAGGAAGCCCAGTCTCTGATCGTCAACGGCTTTATCGAGCCGTTCGTGCGAGAGCTTCCCATGGAGTATGCCATCGAGCTGAACCGCCTCATGCAGCTCGAGATGGAAGGATCCATCGGCTAATCCGCCGCTCATTGCCATGACTGCTATTGCAGAAGACTTACGCCTCAAGGACCTCAATTCCTCTAACTTCGCCGCCCTCGTCAAGGACTGGCAAGAACCCGCTTGGTTGACCGAGCTTCGCTTGCAGGCCTTCGGCGAATACGCGTCTTTAGCGTGGCCGGACAGCCGGGACCCTAAATGGAAGCGGAGTAAGCTCGAACAGCTGCGCTGGGACGAGCTTGTCCTCCATGCGAACCCCCGCCGCTCGGGCGGTGGGATATCCGAAGAAGTGACCCGGCTCGTCGGGAAACCCTCCGGAAACGGCAGCGACTCGGCCCGCTACATCTGCGATCTCGCCGAGGGGTTCCAGTTTGACGGCGGCTCGTTGTTGTCCAAACAACAGGTTTCCTGGATTCCCCTGGCAGAAGCGATCCGCACAAAGTCCGAGCGCGTACGCCAAGCCTGGACTTCTGCCGTTGCACAAGCCAAAGGGAATAAATTCCTTTCGTTAGCCCTGGCCGTGGGCCACACAGGATACTGCCTATTCGTCCCCAAGAACACGGTCCTTAAGTCCCCCCTTCTTTCCTATGTCGTGGGCCGCTCGGACGGACAAGCTCGGTTTCCGCTGCAGTTTATTTTCGTTGAAGAAAGCTCGGAAATACAGTTTTGGGAAGAATTGAGGAGCCCGGAAGGTACGGGTGGCTGCCCCGGACTCGTGACCAGCTTTTCGTTTATTGATTTGGGCGCCAACGCCAAGGCTGAGCTCTATTACCTTCAGCAATGGGGCCCCGGCATCAATCATCTTCAGTTTCAGTCGATCCACCAAGGCGCGCAAAGCCGCCTGCGCGCCATCGCGGTCGCCGTGGGAGGCCTCAATTTCCGTAACGAGATTCTAATCGAGCTCGCGGGCCGAGGCGCCGAAAATAAGATCCTGGGCCTTCTCTTTGGCGAGCGAAACCAGAACGTGGAGAACTGGATCACCCAAAACCACGTGGCTCCCCGGACCACAAGTGACATTCAGTATCGGGGCGCTCTCAAGGGCTCGTCTCGTTCATTTTTCTCAGGCATGGTTTCCATCAGTAAGGAGGCCCAACAGTCGGACGCTTATCAGTCGGTTAAATGCCTTCTGTTATCCCCGAACGCCCACGCGGATGCGATTCCCAATTTGGAAATCCTCGCCGACGACGTGAAATGTTCCCACGGAGCCGCGGTGGGACAAGTGGACGAAGATCAAAGGTTCTATCTGCAAACCCGCGGAATCGCGCCGGACCTGGCCGAGGAAATCATCGTGCAAGGCTTTTTCGAGCCCGTCATCGCCGAGGTTCCATCCGAAGCGATACAGGAGCGGCTCCGGTCTTTTGTAGAGGAGAAACTCCACCGGCCATGAGCGAATTTATCCGCATCGGCAAGAAGAGGGATTTCCCGACGAACCGGGCCACAGGAATCGTGGTCGAAGGAAAGAATGTCTGCGTCGCCAACCACGAAGGCCGCTTGTACGCATTTGACGACCGGTGCACTCATGCCGAGTCTCTTCTTTCGGCCGGCGATCTTGAAGAGTGCGAGATCGTCTGTCCCCTCCACGGAGCGCGGTTTTCAATCGAGACGGGCGCCGCGTTGACGCTTCCAGCCGTCCGGCCGGTTCGCACCCACGACATCAAGGTGGAAGGCGAAGACGTTTCTTTAAGGCTCAAGGAGCCGCTGCCGGACGAAGCCTAGCCCCTCGTCCGACTTAAAGATCATGAACACATTCGATCCCAAACTCATTCGGAAGGACTTTCCGATTTTCGAAAGGACGATCAACGGCAAGCCGATCGTCTATCTGGATAGCGCCGCTACCACTCAAAAGCCGGAGGCGGTCATTGAAGCGCTTGCCAGCTTCTATCGCCGGACGAACGCCAACATCCACCGAGGCGTCTATGCGCTCGCAGAAGAAGCCACAGACCTTTACGAAGGCACCCGCGCCCGGATGGCCCGTTTCATTCATTCCCCCACCTCCCACAACATCATCTTCACTCGGAACACGACCGAGTCCATCAACCTGGTCGCCCATTCGTGGGGGCGAAAATTCCTAAAGAAGGACGACGAAATTCTTCTCACCGATCTCGAGCACCACGCGAATTTTGTCCCCTGGTATCTCCTGTCCAAAGATAAACAGGGCATGCCCCGCCACTCCGTGCCTCTCACCAAGGATCACCGGCTCGACATGGACGCCTTCAAGAAAATGTTAACGCCCCAGGTAAAGCTGGTGGCCGTGACCGGCATGTCGAATGTGCTGGGGACCATCACCCCACTCAAGGAAATCATTCGCATAGCCCATGCCAATCATTCGTTGGTCCTTGTGGATGGAGCGCAATCGGTTCCTCATTTACAGACGGACGTTGTGGATCTAGATTGCGACTTCCTGGCTTTTTCCGCGCATAAAATGCTCGGACCCACCGGCGTCGGCGTCTTGTGGGTCCGCCCTGAAATCCTTGAACAGATGGACCCCTTTTTGGGCGGCGGCGAAATGATCAGCACGGTCCAGATGGACGACATCACCTGGGCGGATCTGCCGTACAAATTTGAGGCTGGCACGCCGAATTTTGCGGATGTGGCCGCCTTCTCCAAAGCGCTCGACTACCTGGAGAAACTGGGCATGGACGCGATCCGGTCCCACGAAAAGGGGCTGGTCCGATATGCCCTGAAACGGCTATCTGAGCTTCCCGACATCGTTCTGTACGGCCCCAGCGACCCCGAACTCCAGGGAGGAGCCATCTCTTTCAATCATAAGATTGTGCATGCCCATGATGTGGGAACGATTTTGAGCGAACAAGGCGTCTGCATTCGCGTCGGCCATCACTGCGCGCAGCCCCTCATGAAAGCCCTGGGCGTCTCGTCGACGGCCCGGGCCAGTTTCTATATTTATAACACGGAAGAAGACGTGGACGCCCTGGTCAAGGCGTTGGGGCGCGTCGACCAGGTGTTCGGATTAACGGGAGCCAAACGGAAATGAGCCAGCCAGAAAAGCTTCAGGGAGGAGCCATGGGAGGGGTCGAAGACCTTTACCGGGAAGTGATCCTCGATCACTTTAAGGCTCCGAAAAACCGCGGCGTTCTGCCGACGGCCAACGCGCACGCCGAGGGTGTAAACCCCCTTTGTGGCGACCAGATTTCCATGACGGCCTTGATTGAAAATGACGAGGTCAAAGACGTCAAATTTGCCGGACACGGGTGCGCCATCTCCCAGTCGGCCGCCTCAATGCTCACGCAGGCGGTCAAAGGCAAACCCCTGTCGGTCGTCCGCCAGATCACACAGGCCTACAAAACCCTGCTGGGTCTGGGAAATTCGGAAGGGGCGCCCCCTCCCGAAGCGCTGGGAGACCTGATCTCCTTGGAAGGCGTCAAGAAGTACCCCGTCCGGATCAAATGCGCGCTTTTGTCCTGCAACACGCTGCTCCAGGGAATCGAAGATTTTCTAAATAAACGAGGAGGCCGACCATGACCGAGAAAAAGGACGAGCAGAAGTCCTCGAAAAACGAATTGGAAGCGATGCTTACGAATCCCGAGTCCGCCAGAAAGCCGGGCGAGCTGCCGACGGTCCAGGAGATCACCAATGTACTCATGGCCGTTGAAGATCCGGAGCTTCACATCAATATCATCGACTTGGGATTGATTTATAAGATCGACCGGGAGTCCCCCGAAGGACGGGTGTCGATCGATATGACGCTGACCACTCCGGCGTGCCCCTACGGCCCGCAGCTTCTGGCCCAGACGCATGCCGTCCTCAAGCGCCTTCCCAATGTGAAAGACGTCAAGATTAATACCGTTTGGAGTCCCCGCTGGGATCCGCGGGTACATGCCTCTGAAGTCGCGCAGATGCTTCTTGGCCTAATTTGAGGATGATCTATTTCGATTGCAACGCCACGACGCCGGTTCTTCCCGAGGTGCTGGAAGCGATGCTTCCTTACCTTCGCGATGAATTCGGGAATGCCTCGAGCGTGCATCAGCTCGGACAGCGGTCGAGAAAGGCCATTGAAGACGCCCGCGCCCAGGTCGCCGGATTTATTGGCGCTGAACCGTCCGAAATCGTGTTTACGTCCGGCGGCACTGAATCGAACAACTTTGCGATCAAAGGCGCTTTGGCGGCTAAGCGCATCCCGGGAAAGCGCGTTGTATCTTCGGCCATCGAACATTCTTCGGTTCGAGACGTATTGAGGTTTTTGTCGGACACGGGCCAGATTGATAACGTGATTGCTCCGGTGGAACGAAATGGAATCGTGACGCCCGAGGCCTTTCGGGACGCCACCACAGACGACACTTTTCTGGTATGTCTGATGTCGGCCAATAACGAAACCGGAGCCATTCAACCGATGGCGGCGGTGGCCGAAAGCTCTCGGAAAAAAGGGGCGCTTGTCCACTGCGACGCCGTCCAATCCGGAGGAAAGCTTCCGATCGACGTTTCGGCCTTGGGGGCCGACACGCTTGCTTTATCCGGGCACAAGTTTGGCGCACCCAAAGGAACCGGCGTCCTGTACGTGCGGAAAGGCACCCGTTTGGCGAGTTTGATCCATGGCGGCCGGCAAGAGAGGAACCGCCGCGGCGGCACAGAAAATGTGGCCGGGATTGTGGGGCTGGGTCGGGCGGCTGAACATGCAAAACAGGCCCTTGGCGCGGAGGCGGTTCGGATTCGCCAGCTTCGGGATCTTTTGGAAGGACTTTTGATGAAGCAGGTACCTTCGACGCTCATTAACGGCGATCGTGAGAAGAGGGTGGGTAATACCACGAATGTCTGCTTCGAGTACACCGACAGCTCCGCTATGGTCATGGCCCTCGATCTCAAGGGCATCGCGTGCTCCAATGGGAGCGCCTGCGCAGCTGGAAGCCCGGATGCCTCTCACGTCCTATTGGCCATGGGTCTGCCGCAAGACAAGGCCCACGCTTCTATCCGCTTTTCGTTAGGTCACATGACAAAAGAGGAGGACATCAAAGCCGCGGTCCCATTGATCGCGGAAACGGTGAGCCGGCTGCGGAAGTCAAATCCGCTCTGGGCGCAAGCCGCCAAACAATAGAACTATGTATAACAAAACCGTCCTAGACCACTTCCAAAACCCCCGGAACCTGAGCGAGATGAAAAATTTTGATGCCCGGGGAATGGGCGCAAGCCCCGTCTGCGGCGACGTAATGACTCTGTTCCTCAAGTTCGACGGCTCCCACATCCAGGATGCCACCTATAAGACCATGGGATGCGGGGCCGCGATCGCTTCGGGCTCGGTTCTCACTGAACTTCTTAAGGGAAAAACGCTCGAGGACGCCCAAAAGGTTACGCCGGAATCGGTCCTAGACGCTTTGGGCGGACTTCCCAAAATTAAACTCCACTGTCCCGATCTGGCCATCGAAGCCCTGCAGTCGGCCCTTCGAGACTTTTCCCAGAAGCACTCAACGCCACGCTAAAATGACCTCCCGAAGAAAAGTCATCGTTGCGATGTCGGGAGGCGTCGATTCTTCTGTCGCCGCGGCCTTGTTGGCGCGTGCCGGCCACGAAGTTATCGGCGTGACGCTGCGGCTCCTGCCGCGCGGCGGCGAGGGCTTCGGATGCTGCGGCTCGCCCGAGGACGTCCTGATCGCCAAGCGAAGCGCCGATCAGGTCGGCATCCCTCATTACGTTCTGGATTATTCCCCTGATTTTGACAGAGACGTCGTCGATTATTTCGTTAATTCCTACGTGGCCGGCGAAACCCCAAATCCCTGCCTGGCGTGCAACAGGCACATTAAATTCGACAAGCTGAAAAAGTTTGCTCAGACCGTGGAGGCGACTTACTTGGCAACCGGCCACTACGCGCGGATTCACGAGGACGCGGGTCGCTACCGCCTCTACGAGGCCGTGGACCCCACGAAGGACCAGTCCTACGTGCTTTTTAATTTTAACCAGGAAGGCCTGGGCTCGACCTTGTTTCCGGTGGGGGAGGTCCCCAAGACGGAGATCCGGCGCCTTGCGCGCGAGTTCGGCCTGCCAAACGCCGACAAGAAAGACAGCCAGGAGATCTGCTTTGTGCCGAACAAGGACTACCGGAGTTTCGTGAAAATCCGGCTCGAGGAAAAGCAGGCTCAGGGAGTGGGCACGGCCCAGCCGGGTCCGATCCGCGATAGCGCAGGACGCATGGTTGGCCAGCACGAGGGCGTCGCCTTTTACACGGTTGGACAAAGGCGGGGATTGGGTCTCAGCGGCTCGGAACCCCTTTACGTCACCCGGCTGGATCCAGAAACCAATACTGTCGTGGTGGGCAGCGACCAGGAAAATCTTTCCGCCGGCCTAAAGGCCGAAAAAATCAATTGGATCAGCGGAGCCCCCCCCGCCCTTCATTTCTCCGCCCACGTCAAAATCCGTTACAAACATGAACCAGTGCCGGCTCAGGTCCGGCTTAACGGTGAGGGAATTGAAGTGCTTTTTGAAACGCCCCAACGGGCCGTGACCAAGGGCCAGGCCGCCGTGATTTACCAGTGGGACGCCGCAAGGAACGCCCGGGAAATCCTGGGCGGCGGAAAAATAACCGGCCCGCACACCTGATGCAATCCTCTCACGATGTTATTGTCCTCGGTGCCGGCATCATCGGGGCCTGCATCGCTTATGAGACCTCTAAAGCCGGCCTCAAAACCCTCGTCATAGACCGGCACCCGCTCGGCACCGGCGCCTCCGGGAATTCGGCGGCGATGCTCGAATGCCAGCTGGACGCCCATCGCGGGGAACCGTTTCTGTCGCTCGCGAAGGCAAGCGACCGGCTTTTCCCAGCACTCCATTCCGAAGTCAAAGCGCTCACTGGAATCGATTTTGAGCTCGAGAAATCCGGCATCCTTCAGCTGGCTTTCAGCGAACTCGAAGTTTCCGAACTCAATGAAGAGCGCAAGCGACAGACGGCTGTGGGATTGTCCTGCGAGTGGCTGAATGCCGAAGCTGTCCGCCAACAATTTCCGCAACTGACCGCTCGGGCGACCGGCGGACTCATTTATAAAAATGACGGCCAGGTTGACGGCAAGAAATTTCTAGAGGCCATGTCGGAGGCTGCGAAAAAAACAGGCGCGGAGATCTTAGTCGATCCAAGTCCGGCTAAAGTCTCTTTCAACGGTTCCCGGCGCGTGTCCGTCCGGATCGGTAACCAAACCCTGGAGGGCGGATGGGTCGTGTTAGCCTGCGGAGCATGGACTGACCAACTACTCGAGCCCCTGGGGGTCAAGCTGGGAATCGAGCCGGTCCGAGGCCAGCTCCTGGTGCAAAAGACAGAAAAGCGTCCGCTCGAAATCCCGGTTTATACCCGATCGCAGGGATACATTGCCCCCAAGAAAAACGGCTATGCTCTCGTCGGAACGACTGTGGAGTACGTGGGCTTTAATAGCTCCGTGACGCCGGAAGCGCGCCGGAAACTTCTCGCTATCGCCTCCGACCTGCTACCGGTCCTCAAGGACTGCCCCGTCACCGGCATGACGGCCGGGCTCCGGCCGAAATCCGCCGATGATTTGCCCTTTCTTGGCCCCGTGCCCGGTTATCAAAATCTAGCGGTCGCTTCTGGACACTACCGAAATGGCGTGCTTTTAGCCCCGATCACCGGGAAATTGATCGCCTCTTTTCTAGCCGGGCAAAAGCCCCCCCTCAATCCGGCTCCCTTTTTCCCCGCCCGCCTGCAAGGGAAGTTCACCGCTAAAAGATAACAGGATCTGTTATCCCGGAAGGATCTGGATTATACTGGGATTATGGCGTCTACCGTCTTAATACCGCCCAGCGCCCGTGTCTCTGAAATTGGCAAAGACCTCTTTGCACAAGTGCGCCGGCACCAGGGGTCCATCGCGCGATTCAACAAATGGACCCAAGAGATCATCGAATGGTGTCTTTCAAACCCTGATGTCAAAGGCCGCTTGCTGCGGTTCGTCGACGTGCTTCCCTCTCTAGGGACCGACAAGATTTTGACCGAGCATTTGCGGGATTATTTTTCTCCAACCGAATCCAGGCTCCCTCTGGCGCTTCGCGGAGGGTCAGTGCTCACGCGAACGCCTTTCACGGGCCGGGCCGTGGGAGCCATGACTCGCCATATGGCCCGCGAAGTCGCCAAGCAGTTCATTTGCGGCTCCAGTATTGACGAGGCTATCGACGCCTCGAGACAGATGGCGGAAAAGAACATGACGGTCACGCTCGACCTCCTCGGAGAAGCCGTGATGAGCGAACTCGAATCCGACCGTTATCAGAAAACCTACCTCGATATGATCGGGCGATTTCCGGCAGGATCCAATTTCTCGCTTAAGTTAACGGCCCTCTGTCCCCGCTTTGATCCGTTGGCCTTCGAACAATCGATTTCCGGGGCATTGCGCCGTCTTCTTCCCATCATCGAGCTGGCCCGAAGCAAGGACACCTTCATCTGTATCGACGCCGAGCAGTTTCAATTTCGCGACATGACGCTGGAGTTGACGAGGCGCCTTCTGGCCCATGAAAAAGCCAAGGGATACCCGCATCTTGGCCTGGTCTTTCAAGCGTATTTGAAGGACTCCCATGCGCGTCTTGAGGAATTTATCGCCTGGCTGCGCGAACGCCAGCAGCCGCTTACGATTCGGCTTGTAAAAGGCGCTTATTGGGACTCGGAAGTGGCCAAAGCCCAGTCCGTCGGCTGGCCCGTCCCCGTCTGGCTGGCCAAGGAAAGTACCGACGCGCAGTTTGAGGCCATGACATCCCTTTTGATGCAGAACCGCGACCTGATCCGGGCGGCAATTGCCACGCACAACGTTCGGAGCGTGGCTTATGCGCTTGCCGCTCACGAATCCGCGCATTTTCCAGAAAAGAGCCTCGAGTTCCAACTGCTTTTCGGCATGGCCGATGCGCTCAAAATGGCGCTCGTTGAAAAGGGCTTGCCGGTTCGAATCTACGCGCCTTTCGGGCCGCTCATACCCGGGATGGCCTATCTGGTGCGGCGAATCCTCGAAAACACCTCGAATGAGTCCTTTCTCAAACTCGATATGACCCATGGGGCCAACGAGGTTCAGCTTTTATCGGCCCCTCGAATTAGAGAGCCCGCTTCGATTGAGCCGGATATCCATACCGAAGTATCGATTCCGACTTTCCACAACGAGCCTCCGCTGGATTTCTCATCAGCCGCGGTGCGCAGTCAATTTGAAGAGGCTCTCACCCGCACATCGGCCGAGTTCGGCCGGGATTATTTTCCGCTCGTGGATGGTGGAAAAGTGGAAGGCGGCCAGCCGTTTCTCGCCCAAAACCCCAGCCACCCATCCCAGCTCCTCGGCCGGGTTCACAAGGCGAACTCGAGAGACGCCGAACGGGCGGTGAATATCGCATTGAAGGCTCAGGAAAGCTGGGACGCGGTTCCCGCATCCCGCCGGGCCGATCTCTTACAGCGGGCCGCCGATCTCATGCATCAAAGACGGATGAAACTGGCGGCGTGGGAGATTTTCGAAACAGGGAAAACGTGGCGCGAGGCCGACGCTGATGTCGCAGAAGCCATCGATTTTCTCCGGTTTTACTCGACCACTCTCCTTGATTACCAGAGCGCAAGTCACCTGCGCCAAGTGCCCGGGGAAGTCAATGTGTCCAGCTATCATGGCCGGGGCGTGGCCGCCATCATATCGCCTTGGAATTTTCCTCTCGCCATTGTGACCGGCATGGCCTCAGCCGCCCTGGCTGGCGGAAATGCGGCGCTTATCAAGCCGTCGGCCTTTTCCAGCATCATGGCCCGCCACCTGGTTGAGGTCCTTTTGGAAGCCGGAGTCCCGACTGGTATCGTGGCATTCCTGCCGGGAGGAGGAGACGACGTTGGGCGGTATCTGATACGCCACCCCGAAGTGGATTTGATCGCCTTCACCGGTTCAAAGGAAGTGGGTCTATCTATTCTGAAGGACACCGCGCAAATTTCGCCTGGCCAAACCAACGTCAAGAAAGCGATTCTGGAAATGGGTGGAAAAAACGCGGTGATTGTTGATGAGGACGCCGACTTGGACGAGGCCCTCGCCGGCGTCTTGGAGTCGGCCTTCGGTTATCAGGGCCAGAAATGTTCAGCCTGCTCCCGGCTTATTCTATTGGACCCGATCTACCGGGTGTTCGTTAACCGCCTCGTCGAGGCGGTCCGGGGTTTGAGGACCGGCGATCCGACAAAACCGCAGATCGACTTGGGGCCCCTTATCAGTTCGGAAGCCTTCCGAAAAGTCCAGGGGGCCATCAATGAAGGCCAGCGGGAGGCACGGCTCCTCTTCCAAGGAAGGGTTGAACCCGGCATCGAAAAGGGCTATTTTATTCCCCCCACATTATTCTGCGATGCTCCGACGGACGGGGTGCTTGGAAAACAGGAGATTTTCGGACCTGTGTTGACGATCTTCCGAGCGGATAATTTTGAGGAGGCCATCAGCTTGGCGAACGAGAGCGAATTCGCGTTGACCGGCGGCGTTTATTCCCGAAGCCTTCGACACCTCGAGGCGGCCAAAAGATATCTCGTCTGCGGGAACCTCTACATCAATCGGAAGATCACCGGAGCCTCCGTCAGCCGGCAGCCCTTCGGCGGCTTCCGGATGTCGGGAACCGGCACCAAAGCCGGCGGATATGAGTACCTCTCCCATTTCATGACTCAAACAGTGATCACAGAAAATACGCTTCGCCACGGGTTCCCCATCGAATGAAAAGGAAAGCTCCGACAACCCTCTCACAAGATCCCTTCGGGTTGCTGGCTTTTCTCTCCTGGAACGATGAGTGGAACAATTTCCACTTCAATCCGAAGGTCCTTCGCAAGGCCGTCAAGCAGATCCAGGATTTGGGGGTGAGCGTGGTTCGCCTCGATATTCTCTGGTCCGACGTCCACCGGGGGCGCGGCCGGTTCGACTTCACCCGCTATGATGAGTTGATTTCCCTCGTCCAGAATCACGGGATCAAAATTCTGGCCCTCCTCCATTACAACAAGTCCCGCATCATCGAAGGAAAGCCCGTCTGGAACCATCCCCCGGATTCGTTTGAGGAATTTGCCGACTATGTTTATACGACAGTGCGCCATTACAGCCGCTGGATCAAGCATTGGGAAATATGGAACGAACCCAACCATGCCTTTTACTGGGTAGCTCCCCGTGACGGCCTAAAAACCTACTCCCGGCTCTTGCGTCTTTCTTACGAGGCTGCCAAACGTGCCGATCCGGAATGCGTCGTGTTAAACGGCGGGATCACGGAACCCGTTCTCCAGGACGTGAAGAGCTTTTACGAAAACGGAGCCCGCGATATTACAGACGTCCTGGCAGTCCACACGTTCATTGATCCTTTGGCCTCCGATAGCAAAACGCGCTTTGACACTTTGCTGGCGGGTATTGAAAAGCTCATGAACGCGCACGACGATAACAAAAAACGAATTTGGATTACCGAGATGGGCTGCCCGGGAATCCCCAAGGGCGCGGCCCAGCAGAAATGGTTCGGCGGCGGCCGAGTGAGCGAAGAGCAGCAAGCCGAGTGGCTCGAGGTTCAGTACCGGATTATCCGGGACCATCCAAGAGTCGAGAAACTCTTTTGGGCCTTTTACCGGGATACCCAGGAATTCAAAGATGCCACCGATCATTTGGGCCTGGTGACGTTCGACTTGGTACCCAAACCCTCTTACTACCGGATGAAAAACCTTATTCACGCCTGGAAAGCCAACAAGGTTCCGACCAACGGGTCTTCGAAATAGGATACAATCGCCGGTCGTGAGATCCTCCTCCCAACCTCAGCGTCCCACTCCTCCGATCGTCCAAAAACGGGTTTCCCCCGGGACGTGGCTGTTTGTCGGTTTCCTGGCTCTCTTCGCCATCATGCGCTTTTGCGCGCTCAATGACCGGCCCCTGCACAATGATGAAGGAGTGAACGGAAATTTCCTCCGGGACCTCGTTACGAACAACCACTACCGTTACGATCCGGATAACTACCACGGCCCCAGCCTTTATTACCTGCAGCTTCCGTTTTCCTGGGCCGCGGGGTTCTTAGCCGAGCCCGGACACTTCCATTTCCGTGATGGCGCAGGTCTCACCTCTTCGACACTTCGCATCCCCCCGGCCCTGGTAAGCCTCCTCTTGTTGGTGGCGCTTTTTCTGGCAAAACGGCGAATTGGCCCGTGGGGAGGGTTGGCGGCTTTCTTGCTGGCGGGATTTTCCTGCAACCTCCTTTTCTTTTCCCGTTATTTCATCCATGAGATCTACGCGGTCTTTTTCATGGTCGGGATCTATCTGGGCCTCGTCTATTACCAGGGCACCCGGCGGCTCCTTTATTTTTATCTGGCTGCCGCCTCGGCTGCTCTTCTATTCTGCACGAAAGAAACCTCCCTTTTTGCTTTTGCGGTGATGGGACTGTCTTATGTGGCAGCGGAATTCACGCATCGCTTTCTTTCAACCGCGCCCGTCCGGCGGCCTAGCGGGCCTCGCGGGAGCACACAGCTGCCTTCGGCGAAGCATTGGGCAGGCGCCTTGGGGCTCTGTCTGCTCATCTGGCTCTTACTCTATTCTTCTTTCTTCACGAATAAGCACGGACTCCTCGATTCTTTTCGGGCCTATGTGTCGTGGGGAAAACAAGGGGTCAATTCCGGCCATATTAAGCCGCCCCTCTATTTCCTCAACACCCTTCTCATAAAGTACGAGTTTCCTCTGCTCGTCTGGGCGTTTCTCGGCCTTCTGGCGGCTTTTCTTAAGAACGATAAAAATGGGCTCTTCCTTTCCTACTGGGCCCTCGGGATCATCGCCGTCTATTCGATCATTCCGTACAAGACCCCCTGGTGCGTCATCAATCTCATTGCTCCTCTCGCGCTCGTGGCGGGCTATGGCATCCAGTCTTTGATCGATCATCTTCGTTCCGACGGTCCGATCAGTCGTTCGGCCGCCCTCGGCGTCGTCGCTACGGGATTTTTTGCGCTGATCTTGGTCCAGCTTCCGCAAACGCTTCGGATCAACTACTTGGAATACGACTCCGACCGGTACGAAATGATTTACGCGCACACGCTTCGGGATATTTATCCATTGCTAGACCGGATTGATGACCTGGCTAAAAAATCCGGCTTCGGAAAAACGATCCCTATCAGCGTCATCACTCCGGAGTATTGGCCCTTGCCGTTTTACCTTCAGAACTACCGGTCAGCCGCCTATTGGGGAGGGTACAAGGGGCCGGATGAGTTAAATGCCCGCTTAATTATCGCTCGGGAAGACCAGAGGGCCCAAATCGATCCTCTTTTGAAAAGCAGCTACACCGCCGAAAGCTTTTCGCTTCGGCCGGGAGTTTCGCTCGAGCTCTATGTCCGGAATGACTTGGCAGGGACCCGCGTTGCAACCGAAACCGTGCCCAAACTGATGACATCCGCTGTCCCCCCGCAAAATCTTGAGCCGGGACTTCTCAAACGAGCCTACCGGGGAATGCGGTTTGAAGGCGTCCCCATCCAAATAGCGAAGGGCATGGTAGATTTCGACTTCTGGTGGGATCGCGACGAGCAGAAAGCCTACACCAGCCCGTTTTCGATTGTATGGTCCGGATATATTCAAATTGAATCGGCGGGTGACTACGAATTCTCAACAGAATCCGACGACGGATCATTCCTCTCGATTGACGGGACGGAGGTGATCGATAACGGAGGGGCTCATGCGGCCCGGAAGCTCGCCCGTACGGTCCATTTGTCCTCCGGATTTCATCAGCTGGAAGTCAGGTATTTCGATGTCGGGGGAGGCTCGGTGATGAAATTCCGCTGGGTTCCGCCAGATCAAACCGAGGAAATTGTCCCAAAGCGCGTACTTTTCTACTCTGACGATAGATCCACCCGTTAGCTACTTCTCGTAGAACAAGTTTTCTAAACCCACCCTTCTTTCCGCCTGTTGCTTCGGAAGCGTCCAAGTCCAGCGCAGGATCGCGCCGCCACCGTCGTCGAAGTACTTGAGAAGCACCCGGTGAAGGCCCGGGGAGAGCCTCGCCCGTGACGATACCTTCCGCGCGCCATGGGTCCCGCCGTTTTCGACAACCAACACATCATCAATGAAGAGCCAGGAACCATCGTCGGACTCAAGCGAGAAAATATAAATGCCCGGATCAGGGGCCTGAATGTAGCCCTCCCACGTGATCGAGCATGGGGATTCGAACGGTTTTTTCTGGTTGTCGTTGAACCAAAAGTCGAAGTCGGCCACTTCCTCCTCTACTACAAGAGGCTTTCCATAGAAATTCCTCCCTCTATAGATTTTTTTGACCAAGCCCAAATCGAGATTTCCGCTCGGAACCTTCGGCGATTCAAGGTCTACAATCGCCGACCGGGGCGGCTCCGCGGCGTGGGGCGGAGCGGTTGCCGAGAAGATCACATAGTTGTCTGACTCCTTAAGCAACTGGAAGGTGCGGCGAAAGAGGGCGATATCGGGCTGATAGTCGCGTTTTTCGATGGGCCCTAAAACCACGGTGGTTACCCCATATTTCTGGTAGAGGGCCCGACTCGTCGGCTGCGTGAGCATGGTTCTCAGGTCTTCTGCCACCTTCCAGTAGTTGTAGCCGTGGGTCCATAGCCATCCATCGTATGTCATGAGAGCCTGCCGCCCAGTCAGGTTGAAAGACCAATTGTTGTGGTAGGGAGCGGTAAGCACGACCGCCTCTATTGGCGTATTTTTCCGAAACCAATCGGCCAAGGATAGCTCTTCATTCGTATAGACCTTGTACCGGTTTATACTCGGCAAAAGGATTCGGTAGTCGTCCAACGTCCCCGTGGCGATCATTGAGACAAAAAGCGCCGCGCCCGCGGCCCTTTTGAAAAAGATCCTTTTTCTATTGTGGCCGGCAGTCCCGGCTGAACTTCTGACCAACTCGGCTACAAAGTAACCCGCCAAAAGAGAGATTCCGACCGAGGCCCAGGCGAGCAGCTTTGTGTTGTCCCACGGCCATGGTTGGAACGTGATCAGGTTCACCAAAGCGAAAATGAAGAAGAAAGGGAGGAAAATGACTGCATTCCTGAATCCTGAAGGTTTCCAGATGAGTAGGATCAATCCGTTGAGGGCTGCCAAAGGCGTCAAACCCCAATTTCTCCACCAAAAGACGAACCAGTTCAGGTGGTCTATGCCCGCGTACCACCCGATGCACCTATGGGCGAATCCCTGGTTGTCTATTTCGAGCATATGGGCCAACTTCATCACAGGAATCGCGATGGCCGCCACCAGCGCGGCAAGCGCAGTCCAGTAAGGGAGTCGTTCACGAACAAAATGCGACCGGTTCTGAATGGAATCATCCACCGACCAAAAAAGCAAAATGAAAAAAACTGCCAAAAAAGAGTGGGTGTGGAGAACGGGCATGAGGCCCAGAATGAGTCCAGAAACGAGGATCCAGCGCCACGCGGGCCGTCTAGGATCCGACTTGAACCGGTAGATTATGAGGAGCGCCGCCAGGGCCAAGGAGAACCCAAACGCAAATGAGCGTTGCGGAATGAACATGCTGTCCACAATAGAGATCCAGTAGACCGACAGCTCGTCCATGTGGGTATAGCGAAGCGGTGGATAAAGCAATGTATGGAACGGCGTCCGAGAAGCGGCGACTTCTCGGAAAAAACGAAAGATTCCGGTTCCTCCGTTCAACATGAAGATGAAGCAGCCGAGCACGGCGGCCAACTCGTCTTTGATGATCTCGCGGCTGAAATAGAAAAGGGCAAATACGGCGGCGATCGAGAAGATAAAGCTGGGAACCGTGAATGAACTCCAGAATGGAAAGCCCGCGCGAATCAACAGGGCCGATATGAGGTCAGCCGCAAACGGGTAGCGAAAGTGCACGCCATAGAGAAGCGGGCTATTCTTGAGGATCAGGGAGCGAAAAGCCATCGCGCTGCCACACATGAAATGCAACGCCCAATCGCCCCACATGTTGGCGTTTCCAATGTAGAAATCGCCAGCCTGATCGCTAAAGACTCCGTGAGCCCAGAACCAGATGAAATATAGAATCCAGAACCCGAGAAAGGCCCAGCGCAGACGGGGAGTACGAAAAAAAGGTGATGTTGACGCTGATTTGGACTTGCTCATCGATTGAACAGGCCCCAGTTTAGTTAATTTGAAGTTCGGGAAGCGAATCGTGACGGACGAAGCTTTAGATTTCCTAAAATACGGTACCAACTTGCTCGGGAGGCTTTTCGTCGTCGACACCATGCCAAATCCTTCACTCATCGTCGTCATGCCCGTCTACAATGAAGAAGCCTGCATCCCACAGGTAATCCAATTCTGGCTAGACCAAATGTCATCGATTGAAGGATCGCGCCTGCTCCTTATTGACGATGGATCGAAGGATGGCACTGGGGCGATTCTAGACCGAATTGCCGGCAAAGATAGCCGGCTCGAGGTCATCCACCAAAAGAATGGAGGCCACGGGAATGCTGTTCTCCATGGCTATCGACGAGCTTTAGAAGAAGGCCCAACCTGGATTTTCCAGGTAGACAGTGACGATCAGATCCCGGCCGATGACCTAAAAAAGCTTTGGGATCGCCGCTCCGAAAGCCCGTTTATTCTCGGCCGCCGTGCGAAAAGGATTGACCCTTGGCACCGGCTTATCATCTCCCGAATCAACAGGGGAATGACGAGGATCCTTTTTGGCGTCGTGGTCCGAGATCCCAATGTTCCCTTCCGCCTCATGAAAGCCGACCTTCTGCAAGAACTCCTGAAAAAAATACCTGCGGATACGTTTGCTCCTAACATTTTCCTGACGGTTCTTGCGCGGAAAAGGGGCCTGGACACGCTGGATATTCCGGTCACTCACAAGATACGGGAGAGTGGTACTCCATCCTTAAATCTAAGAAAGCTGGCCAAGGTCTGCGCCAAGTGCGTTGTGGACGCATTGCGGATCCGCCGGTTGGCCGCTTAGCGCTTGGAACCCCTGCACAAAAAATTCCTCATTGTCGGGGCCGGTCCCACGGGGCTGGGCGCCGCCTACAGGCTGAAGGAACTTGGGATTGATGACTTCCTCGTGCTCGAAGCCGACTCCCACGCCGGCGGTCTGGCCTCCTCTTTTACCGACCCGCAAGGATTCACGTGGGATATCGGCGGCCACGTGCATTTTTCCCACTACTCGTACTATGACACCGCCGTGGACAAGGTTCTCGGGCCCGACGCGTGGTTTCCCCATGTCAGAAACAGCCAGATTTGGATCAAAAATCGATTCGTGCCCTATCCGTTTCAGAACAACATCCATCGGCTTCCCCTTCGCGACAAATGGTCCTCCCTGTGGGGGCTTGTGAAAGCCTCCTTTAAGCGCGCGCCCCCTCCGAAGAATTTCCAAGACTGGATTGATTCCTCTTTTGGCCCTCGGATCGCCAAAATATTTATGGTGCCCTACAACACGAAGGTCTGGGCCCACCCGCCGCATGATTTGGGCGTCGACTGGATGGGCGAGCGAGTGGCTCGCGTCAACATTCGTAAGGTGTTGTGGAACACGCTGATTGGAAAGGACATGGTCGCCTGGGGCCCCAATAACTTGTTCCGATTTCCCAAATACGGCGGCACCGGCGCGATTTGGCGCGCCATGGCCGCCTACATTGGAGCCGAACATGTCAAAATGGGCGAACCCGTTCTTGAAGTGGATCTTTTTGGAAAGAAGGCACGCACCGCCAAAAGGACCATCTCCTACGATACTTTGATCAGTACAATGCCCCTTCGGGAACTTCCCTCGCTCATTCCGAGCCTTCCAGAGACGGTCAAACAAGCCGCAAACAAGCTCAAGTTTTCCTCGGTCCACTCCATCGGGATCGGCCTGAAAGGCCAGCCGCCCGAATTCATCAGAAACATCGCCTGGATGTATTTTCCCGAGCCGGATATCCCCTATTACCGGGCGACGGTTCTTTCGAATTATGGCTATTGCGTTCCTGATCCGGGGAAGACGTGGTCACTTTTGGTCGAAATTTCAGAATCGGCGGTCTGGAATACAGGCCTTTCAAATCCGCTGGAAAGGGCCGCGGAAGCTCTCATTCGCACAGGCTTTATTCCCCATGAAACCGACATCGTGTCGAGGTGGCACCGCAAGGCCAAGTATGGCTATCCAACCCCTCAAGCCGGTCGCAATGAGATTTTGAGCGTGATCCAGCCCTTTCTCGAGCAGCACGGGTTTTTTTCCCGCGGCCGGTTCGGAGGGTGGAAGTACGAGGCGAGCAATCAGGATCATACGTTCATGCAGGGAGTCGAGTTGGTGAACCGTCTTGTCACAGGTGAGCCCGAGGTTACCTATCCCACCCCCGACGTTGCGAATCGAGGACGCCGCTGACCGGCTTCGGTCAGAAACCGCCGTCGGATGGAACGAGTCCGATCGTTGCCGCATCCCTTGCGCGTAGAATGATGATGTGCCTGTTCTGGACGAGATGTGGATCGTAGTAATTCAGGTTAATATTGAGAGGCCCAAAACATTTATAGACGTAGTTAAAATGGTTCGGTCGCCAGTGCTCGTAGACATCTTTGGGAATTTCTGAATCATAGAAAACGAAAAGCGTGGATGTCGCCCGTGGGTTCGCAAACGCATTGGGGGGCAGCGAGCCTACACGAGAGAAGTAGGCGTCTTGAACAGCCGGGGACAGTGAGAAATTCCGGCTCGGATGTAGAGTTAAATATTCCGAAAGCTCGTAAATATAATTGGCCTTAACACGGTTTGTTATTGTTTCAGAAGCGTAAAGAAGCCAAGCGCCGTTTATTAAGAGCATAGAAACGACCAGGCCTATCATGCCCCATTTTAAGGCGGGGATTTTCGTCATCTCATACGTGTCCACAAGCCCACGCGCCGCGCACAACGCGAAAATAGGAACCATCACCATCAGGTTTCTCACCACCATGGTTTGCTGCAGAGAGAAAAGATAGATGTAAAGCACCGGAAAAATCAGAATCAAAAGACCTTTGTCTCCCTCCTGGGCAATCAAACGATAAGCACCCACCAAAGTAAAAAGAAAGAAGAACACAGCTATCGCGCTGAATCGAGAAAATAGCGCTAACGCAAAGTAACAGACCATTAGAAAAAGATGATGAAAACCCGCTGGCACGGTGTACCCCCCGCGCCCCCCGGCATACATGCTCATCTGCCAGCTGACCCAACGCCAAAATTCGGACGGCTCGATGACGGTGCCAGGAGTCGTGCATAGATAGGCGAAGGCAGACAAAACGCTTAATTTCACCAGCGCGAGAGGCTGGCCAAGCCGACCTCTCAGCCGATAGGCGGCTATCAATACCGGCACTATTAGAAGAGCGGAGGGGTATTTGCAGCCAGCTGCCAGGCCTGCCCCGATCGCACCTAGTCTCAGATAACGATAGGGACGTTCACTGGTGACCGCAAAGATCAAAAACAGCAAGACAAGCGATCCAAATTGCGTCATCGGAGAATCAGGCGTGAAGAATCTATTGTGGTAGGCAGTCTCCCATGATAGGCCGTATATCGCCGAAGCCAAGAACGCTTCAATCCAATTCTTCCTCCATCTTAAAATACCGACGTAGAGGCTGACCATCGAAACCAGAGAAAAGAGGATCACAATTGAACGCATGCGCAAAACATACGCCTTGTCGTCGACCACCTGCGACAGATCAATCGATGGCTCCGGCGGATGGCCCTTGTGGACCACGTAGGATTTCACCAGATCCGGAATCAAGGCAACCAATCCCAAATCAAAACAAAAGGAAGGGTATCGATAAACTCGGGGAAGGAACATGCCCGTTAGGACCGCCATTTGAATCGGCTCCAGGATCGGATGAGACTCGTCGAAATGTTCTCCAAAGTCGACTGCACGAATGTTTGTCCAGAAGACGAATAGACATAGACATAACAGAAGCAAGTGACCAAGACGGTCCTGATCCTTGAATTTCGGAGTTTTTGGAAAGGGTCGCATTAGCGCGCGAAGAATTGATTCCCGATCTATTTCTCGTTCGACATCAAATCGCCGGGCGTTATCCGCCAGTACCCCTCGCATTAAGGTTGCTACCAGCAGGCGGAGCCGCGCCTTTTGCGGCCGGGACATTAGCAACGGGCGGGTTTGGTCCGGCGCCATTGCTGCTGTCAGTTCGAGCAGATGGAAGAACACCGATCGCCGCCGCATCCTGTCCGCGTAGAATGATTATGCGCGTATCCTGGACAAGATACGGATCATAATAATTCAAATTAATATTAAGGGGCCCGAAACATTTATACACGAAGTCAAAATGGTTGGGTCGCCAGTGTTCATAGACTTCTTTAGGAATATCCGTATCAAAAAAAACGAAGAATGCGGATTTGTCAGCGGGATCTGCTGTCGCATTTGGGGGTATCGACCCCTCGCGAAAAATGAGCGTATCTCGAACGTTTGGAGAGAGCGAGAAACTCTGACTCGGGTGCTGACTCAGATATTCAGAGAGCTCGGCAATATAGTCGTCTGACTGACGATTTCTTATCGTTTCAGAAGCGTAAAGAAGCCACGCGCCGTTTGAAAATAACGCCATGATAACCAAAATGGGCATACTCCATTTTAGGGCGGGAAATCGCAATCGATCGTAAGCATCCACGAGACCGCGCGCGGCGCAAAGGGCAAAGAGAGGCGCGAGCACGATCAAATTCCTTACGATCATGACCTGCTGCATGGAAAAAAGATAGAGATACAACACTGGAAAAGTGAGGATTAAAAAGGCCTTGTCCCGGTCACGGGTCATCAGGCTGTAGGCTCCAAACAAACTGAAAAGGAAAAAAAATACGGCAATGGGGCTAAACCGGGAAAACAGCGCAAGCGCGAAATAGCAAATCATTAAATAGAGATGGTGGGGGCCCGCAGCCACTGTGAAACCACCGTGTCCTCCGGCATAAATGTTCCATTGCCAAATCACCCAGCGCCAAAATTCAATGGGATCGAGAACTGTACCGGGAGTGGTACACAGATAGGCAACCACAAACAAGATGCATAGTTTGGCGAATACCATTTCCACGGACTGCATGAGACGATTTCTCACCTGAAAAGCAGCGATCAGTACGGGAAATATGAAAAGCGCGGCCGGATACTTACATCCGGTCGCCAGGCCCGCGCCTATGGCAGCGAATTGTAGATATCGAGAGGGTCGCTCCGTGGTGACCGCGAAGATCAAAAACATTATGACAAGCGATCCAAACTGCGTCATTGGTGAATCGGCAGTAAAAAATCTGCTGTGGTAGGCCGTTTCCCACGACAAGCCATAAATCGCCGAGGCCAAGAGCGCCTCAACCCAGTTCCGCCTCCACCTATAGATCGCCACATAGAGACAGATCATCGAAATCAAAGAAAGGAGGATCACAATCGAACGCATTCGCAAAATGTATGCACTGTCGCCAAGTACTTGTGACAAATACACCGAAGGATCTCTGGGCTGGGAATGGAATAAATAGGTTTTCAGAAGGTCGGGGATCAGACCGACCAAACCCAAATCGAAACAAAAAGACGGGTATTGATAATTTCTTGGGAGGAGGACGCCTGTTTGGGCCGCTAGCTGAATGGGTTCCAAGATGGGATGGGACTCGTCGTAATGTTCCCCGAAATCGACAGCACGAATGCTCGTCCAACAGACAAACAAGCATAGGCACACAAGAAGGGAATGGCCAAGGCTAGCGCGGCCCTCAATCTTGGTTGCATTTCCAGAAATTAATTTTCCCAGCGCGCGAATAGTCAATTGCGGATGTATTGTTCGTTTGAGATAAAATATTTTGGGGAAATTATTCTACGCTTCGGGTCGGCCTCGGATTTCCAGAAGAGAGAAATGGATGCCGCGTAATTGTATTGGAAATATTCCAGTTTGATTTTGTGATAGCCGCGCGTCAACTGGATAACACCCGTGTTAAGCTTTGCCGCATGGGCAACCCAGTCGTCGATGATCAAATGATCATCAATCCACAGTCGAGCCCCGTCATCCGCAAGTGTCGCGAATTCGTAGGCTCCCGTACCGGGCACGTCTAAGTACCCTGTCCACCTAATGGAGTAAAAATCATTCCGGAAATGCCACAAAGGGGGCTCATTTCCCCAATTGAAATTGATTTGCCGGTCCAGCCTCCTGGCGAAGAGAGAGGCAAACTTCATGTCGTCGTAGTACTCCCCCACGAGAGAATGCTTCTGGAAGTAGAGATGGTGCGAAGTCACACCGATGACAACGATCAAAGCCATTCCGAGAAAAACTCGAAACAGGCGGCGTTTCCCCTTAACAATTCGTTCTCCCCATTTTCCAATCCAACCGGCCTTTCTTCCAGGGCCGCGTTCCAACAACTCTATGTAGTCGTCCAACAGGGAGGCAATCGATCGTATTTGAGATTCGCTCAGATCATTTGAATGATGTGTTTTCAAAGTAAAGGCGGAGTCCAGCAATTTTTTGTCTTCGAGCAATTGCGAGTGCCTTGCGGCCAATGATTTCTGCAGGCTCCGGCCCCCAGACTGTTCTTCTATGCCTGTCCAATTCTCCTCCAGACGATCTGCCAAGTTTTTTGCAAGCAAAGTAGAGGAAGAAAGGTCATGCTCCTCCAATAAGTAGCGGATTGCTTGGAGCGCTGCCCGACTTTGTCTCACAAGGGAAACCAATTCTCCATCGGGCCGGTTAGTTTCCATGAACCTTTCTCTGCGCGTAGATGAATTCATGAGGGGGAAGGATTTGAAATGAATCAAGCTGCGATACGATACAATCTGTAATGCAGCGGGTCAATATCTCGTCCGTTGGAGCTCCGTCGGAATTCTTCACAGCGGCGGGTCAGTAAGCTATGATTCCCAAATCGTGAAGCACAAGCACCAATTCACAACTCTGGCCGCTATCCTTCTATTTCGCCTGTCAATTGCCGGCTCATCCAGAGCCTCAGAAGGATTGAATTACTTCGGCGAGCGGGCGATCCAAATGAAAGATGGGACAAGCCTGTCCCTGCAAACATCCGAGCTCTTTAATCCTACCCAAAAGTTACAAAAGCGGGTCGACAAGGACGATTACCTCTACTTCTCTTATGGCATCCGTCCAGAAGCATGGAAAAGCGCCCAAGCAACATTCCATTTTAAGGTGTCAGTTTCCGAGATTGAAGGAAAGCGCGAATCGACCCTATTTGAAAGGACTTTAAATCCACACGCTGTCGAGAAAGATCAAGGCTGGCAAAACAGTGAAATTCCGTTGGCGCATTTTCAAAACAAACAAATTGAAATTAGTTTCCAGTCGGATGTCGGCAACTGCGAGGATCCGGCAGTCCGCGAGAGTTTGAAAAAGTCGACCCTTTGGGGCGGGGTCAGGATTGGTGATTTCCGTCGAAAAAAGGGCGATCTTAACCTCATCCTGATTTCCCTCGACACGCTGCGGCTTGACCATCTGAGCGGGAATGGATATTCACGCCCGACCAGTCCGAATATTGACTCAATCGCAAAGGGCGGCGTTTGGTTTAAGGAGGCCATTGCGCAGGCTCCTTGGACGAAACCCGCCCATATGTCAGTTCTTACGGGCCTCTACCCTTCTTTTCACCATCTTGATAAGTGGCTCAGGGACGAGCCAAATGAGCCGGAACTCTCGCTGGATATCCCGACTCTGGCCGAGGTATTGCAACGGAGCGGGTATCTTACGCAAGCCCTTACCGGCTCAGGTTGGGTTTCCGCCCAATACGGATTTTGCCGCGGCTTTGATCGCTTTGACGAATACAGCAAGAAACTCAACGGCGATGGCCACTTCGTCTTCGACAATGGAACGAAATGGATTGAAAATCACGCAAAAGAGAAATTCTTTCTCTTTCTTCATACTTACGAAGCGCACTTTCCTTACAGGCACTCTCATTTTCTTAAAGACACAACCATCGCAAACCAGCGGGACGAAGCCCAATATGATAGCGGGATCTACTATGTAGACGGATTAATCGGGCAGCTCAGAAAAAAACTAGACGAGCTGAATTTAACCAACGATACTCTGCTCGTGATCTTCAGTGACCACGGAGAAGAGTTAGATAAGCGTGGCTATTGGTCCCAGCATGGGCACACCTTGTATGACGAACTCGTCAGGATCCTCCTCGTGTTCTATTGTCCCAAGACCCTGCCGCACCGAACGATCCAAAATTATCAGGCCCAACAAATCGACGTCATGCCCACGATCTTGTCTTTGCTAAACGTTACGAACAAGGAAACGCACTTCCAGGGTCGGGATTTGTCGCCCATTTTATTTGGCAAGGAACAACCCTTGGAGAGCGCGGCTATCAGCGAGGCTGTAGAATACGGAGCCGAAGATCTTTATTCCATCCGTATCGTCGATAACAAAAAAAAGTACAAATACATATTCTCTCCTTCGATCGCGCGCCCAAACCAAATCCTGACATCTTCAAAGGAATTCGATCCTAATGATCCGGTCAACTCGTATTGGGTGCGGGTTGTCATCCCCTCAGGTGGCCGGGAACTCTACGACCTTACGGCCGACCCTAATGAAACCACTAATCTCGCCAAACGGAAGCCTGAACTACAGAATGAATTGGAGCGGCGACTCGTCGAATATATCCGATCAACCCATGTCGAAAGGGAAAATGCCGGGGCGGGCAGCCAACCATCTACGTACAACTCGGAACTTCGAGAGAAACTAAAATCACTCGGTTACTAACCAGCGACCACCTGTTTTATTCGCGTTTTACTTTCTCTCGAACAACCACCACGATCCCGAGTGAATATTTAGCGCAAAACATTTCCCGAGCTTGGGAAGAAGCCTTCCATTCTCGTCGATATTTGAACGCAGCAAGTAATAGTCGTATCCCGACGAGCACGGTCGCTGTTCGAAGAGATCCGGCGCCGTCATCAGATCTCCAGATACCGATTCCTTTCGCTCGATAATTTGGTGAAGGGAATTGGCAAATGAAAACTCAAAGAATCCCCCCCTTTCCACCTGATAATAAGCGCCAAAATGCTCATAAGGTATGAAGTAACCGGCCGATGAATCGGTGTTCTCGATATTGGCTATAAGCCTTTTCCCCGCTTTTAGGCGATTCAAGACCGGGGCAAAATCAAGAGCCTCCCGATTGAAGGAAACTATCTGATAGGAGTTAATTCCCATCAAAATCAAGAACACCCCCATTAGGTAATTGAGGCCGAGCAGCTCCTTTTTCCTGTCGCTGTTCGCTTTTACAAAGCAGATCATTAGAGCGGGCACGACAAACACCGTCATTCGTTCCGCGATCACGCTTATCACCGGTCGTGTTTCTAGAGCGCAGAAAAACACAAGAAGGCTTATCGCCGCTATGAGCCACCTGCGATAGAGCACAGAAGCCTTCTTGTTTAACAACTGAAAAGAAAACAGCATCGCCAACACAGTCAAGAACTGCCACGCTCCATTCAGTCCAACCAACAACTGAATCAATTCGAGCGAGCGGCGCCAGCCGAAAGCCCAGGCTACTGACACATGTATAGATGCTTTCCCGGCGGTTCGAAACATCCAGCCCAAAATCAACAACAGACTCGGAAATAGGGAACAAATTCCCTTGAGGTTTTTGCGATCAAACAAGAGAATGAGGACCGCGAGCCAGCAGAACGCCCACACGAAGAGATGTAGAAAAAAAAGAAGAGACATTCCGGCGGCAAGCGCGACTTCTTTCCATCGGGCAGGAGATTCACTCTCGTCTATCGCCAGACCCCACAATACTAGACCCCAAGGGATGGCAAAATAGAAGGATAGATGTCCCCAGAATAAGTTTGAATTGTAAGCCAGGGGAAAGCCAAAAACTGCCCAGCGCCGGCTACCGCCCGAACGTCTGAACAAATAAGCTAAAGAAGCCGGGTAGAGCCATATTGTTAAAGACAAAAGAATTTTTACCGCGATTAGCGGTGGGAATAGATAACACAGCAAGGCGCACAGAGCGACAGGAAACCCGTAGGGCGTAAAAAGCTTGACCAGATAGTAATTGCTATATTCCAAGGCGGGATTGCTAAAATTTCGGATCACCGATGCCTGAGCTAAATTCTGAGGTATATCCGTAAAAGGAAGGTATTTTCCCGACCAAATAGGTGCGAGAGAAGCCAGAAAGCTAAGTGTCGCTAACAAAACAAAAATTTTTTCCCAAAAAAAATCGAGTTGTCTATGATCGTTCATTGGAAAAATTACATTTTAAAGGTTGACGTGCCCAACATTTCGGCGGAATTGATTCATGATTGAGATTGTTAGCGCAACGAGACTCTCCGAAACCGAGTTCTGGACAAAAACTGCTCTAGGATTGTCCCTCCAGCGTCTAAAGCAAGACGGTCGAATGGCGGTCTACCTCGCATACGCCAATCGATCGGGCCTTCCGGAGGTCTATAATTCTCGCATCCGAGCAGCGAACGAACATGATTATCTCTTATTCGTTCATGACGATGTATGGCTCGACGATTTTTTCCTCGTTGATCGTTTAATCGAAGGACTCAGGATTTACGATGTCCTTGGCGTGGCCGGAAACCGCCGTAGGGTATCAAACCAGCCCGCGTGGGCATTTATTGATGATAACTTCACTTGGGACAGCGGCCAAAATCTCACCGGCAGAATAGCCCACGGGCCAAAGCCATTTGGCGATGTTTCGCATTTTGGCGAAGTTCCCGCTGAGTGCGAGCTGCTGGATGGGGTTTTACTCGCCTCTCGAAAATCAACATTGACGGCTAAGGGCGTTTTTTTCGATCCGCGTTTTGATTTTCATTTCTATGACATGGATTTCTGCCGGACCGCAAGGAAAAGCGGACTCCGTCTGGGGACATGGCCCATCTGCATCACACATCAAAGCGGCGGGCCATTTGGAACTGAATCGTGGGCCGAAGGATATCGCCGATACATCGATAAATGGAAGGAATAGTCGCTGGAACATTATTTTTAATCCGGGCCAGTATCAAGTGTTCTAAAGTTTTTCCAGAGGCCGGGCTAGCCGGACCCCCCGTTCCTTGAGCTGTCTGGCCGCCGAGATGATCTGGGGCCACCAAATCAAAAGCTCACCATATTTCCGAAGCATCTGCCTCATGTAATCAGCTGCGCCTTGATCCCCGAACTCAGATACGAAGAAAGGGTGAAAAATAGACCGAGGGTTTTCCATCGCCTTTTTCAATGCTTCGATCTGCTCGCGTATCTTTTCCGCCCAAAACCTTGGCCTGGAATCATGTTTCTCGAGCAACTCTCCGAAGGCGTTTATATCGCTAGAGTTTTTCCTGATATAGAAATCTTTAAGAAGATTTTGAAATTCATTGTCTGGCTGGTCCATGGTTTTAAGGATCAGCTGCCCGAAACAGGGAACTCCGGAGGCAGGATCCATTTCGAAAATGTCGAACCTAGAATTCATGAACAGGCCTATGAAGAGGTCGGACTGAGTCAATCCTCGGTCGGGAATAGTCTCAACGTCCACATATTCCCGTTTGTAATTTCCAACACGGCCATCGGGTTCATCCACTTTGGCTTCGTCAATGGGAGCATGAAGAAGAAGCCGGGGTATATATGCGAAACAGGCGCTTTTATACAGAAATTTAAAAAGTAAAAAAAACACCGTGTCTTCGTCTCGGAAAACCGGCAAAAATGGAGGCAATACCCCCGTGTTGTCTAGGCCGTAGAGCGCCCCCATGAAATGGGATGGTTTTCTAATGGTGGTCCTTTCTACAAACTTCATAATCTCCCGGTTGTGTAAAGCGGCATTAAAGGCCTCGGGCGACTCAACGATATTTTCCCGACTTTCTCCCTCTAAAAAGAAATTGAAGGATGGATCCGCCGTCCCTGCATCGCCAATGAGCCCGCTTACGCTAATCAAGCTTTTGGCTCTCCCCGCCATGATCTCCTGACAGAAGGCGTCGTCGACGTCAGCCATAACAAGCGCCTCCTTTTCTTTCAGAGATGAAATGCCTTGCCGAACCGTCTTTCCTAGTAGGTTTTCATGGGGCCTGAAGATATCTTCGTGGAGTTTTCGGGCGTGCCTAAGGGCATCCTCACGACTCGGAAAGTTCCTAATGCGTTGGGGATCCTTTCCTTCGTGCACGAGGACCCCGTTCTTCAAACCAGGGGGTTCAAATAATTCTCCGCAGGTATCATCATCCACGGAGAAAGCAAGTTCTCCCACCGAATGAAGCAACAGCGAATTCCTGTTCCCTCCCACCGTAATCCGGCCATCCTGCATTCCGAAGAGCGAAAACTTAAGGACGTCAAGCGGAATACCGAACGAGGCTAATTGTCGGCTAAAATCCTCTTTTTCCTTCCTTCCTGCGTAAAGGATTTTACAGCCAAACTTTTTCTCGATCGTACCGAGTTGCTCAAAAAAAGACTTTTCCATCGGGCGCGACGTATCGTCAACAATGGCAAATTCAATTGAGCGAGAAAAATCAAACGCATTTTCCGAATAGCTCGACACGCACCTCATCAATTGTCGAGGCCTACCGCAGGTAATCACACCGATTGTCGATATCTTTGACGGGACCGTGCTGTCTTTTGGGCTGGGAAGGGATTTACCGATATCCTCTCCGCTCAGAAACTCCTCGAGACTCACCAAAAAGTCTTCTTTTTTAAAAATTTCCAAAACGGACTCGATTAATGCGGGGCCGAAATTCATTTGGAATGGCATGGGCATTTTACGGGAGACAAGCAGCTGGAGACAGTCGCTAATTAACGAAATTCTTTGTCCCCAATGGGCTTTCTGCCAGTATCGGACGGCATGGTCAGACAGCGGAGAGAATTCCCTGCAGCTCTCAAGAAGCGGAACTAAAAATTGGGGGATAATCCTGGTAGAGGAGGAATCTTCAAAAAAAAGGAGGATGCTTTTCTTACCGTAGAAATAACTTCTAAATGGGCGATGCCGGAATTTCGGCATTTAACCGTGCTTCGTCTTTGTCTCAAATAAGTTATCCAAAGCCAGGGCGTGGTGATCTTCACTAAAAAGAAGAGTGATAAGAAGAACCAGGGCTGTATCTAGGCAAAAAGACTGGTAAATGGTCAGGTGGACATTCGTATGGCCGTAGCATCCGCAATCATCCAAACCCAATTGCCTCAGCAATGATTGACCCAGCACAATTTGAAAGAGGACGGCTAGGCAAACCAAGGGAATGGAGGACATTTCAATGTTATATCCCAACAAGAAGAAGCTTCCGAACACGAATTCAATCCAAGGCAATACGGAAGCGACGAATGGGGCAAGACTGGCTGGAATAAGCTGGTACATGTTAATAGAGATTTCAAAAATTTCTTTCGGTTGCATCAGCTTTGTGTAACCGGAGAAAACAAATAACGCGCCGATTGAGACGCGCAAAAGGAAAAGAATGGGACGCTTCCAAAGACCCCAAATGACTTTTACCTTAGTTATGAAATAGTTCATTGAAGACTTTCCTGAAATTATTCTCATCTGTCGTTGTTATAACTCTGGTGCCATTGATAAGTAGGGTTGGCACCATATTGACGTAGCGGGCTTGCCCTTCGGCCTTATTCTCAAAAACAATCTTTTCCTTGGCGCCCGAATCTAGGCAGGCTTTGAACGCCGCTTCATCAAGGCCCAGATCTCGAGCATAGTGGTAGAAATTATAAATATAGTGCCCGTATTCAACCTTCATCCATTCGTCCGACTTGGCAAATAAGAGGTCATGGTACTCCAAGAACTTTCCCTGGTCGCCAGCGCATTCGGCGGCTTCCGCCGCCTTAACGGCTCTTTTGTGAATCGAATCAATGGGATAATGCTTGTAGATAAGCTTTGCCTTCGGATATTCCTTCATTAACTTCTTTAAAATGGGATGGATATGCTGGCAAAACGGGCATTGGTAGTCCATGAACTCCACAAGAAAGGACTGCGACGAAGGGTCTCCCCTGGTCTTCCAGGGTTCAGGACGAAGTAAATACTTCCCAGGAGGGACTAGAGATCGGCCAATCAAGCAGGTGGCGACGTCGATAAGGACAATCAAAATTCCGACGACTAGATAATACTTACGTGGAAGTTTCACTTTCGGGGATGGATCAATTACTTATTGCCGGCAAATCGCTTTCAAAGGCGCTTTGTTCCTTTAAAAGGACTCCATTGAGACGAGATATAAACCGCACCTTCCTGCTTACGATTTCTTACAAAGGCACTGGGAAGAGCTTGTGCCGTCAATTTTCGACCAGCTGCAAGTTTTGGAGAGTGCATCATCAGTATAGGCCTTTTTGCACTCGGCAGCTCGGCAATGAGCTCTCGTGTCTGAAGATTCGCCGCAGCCCTTTTTGCGGGGATTGCCGATTGCTGCACCCATGCCAAACGAGGCCACTTTGAATGATGTGATGAAGGAGAAAACCAATGCAGCCAACGTCGTGGTCCACCACACTACTTTCTTTTTAATTATCGCCATAGAACCTCACAAGTGATCTTATCGCCAATTTAAACTTCGGACAGTATACCGAAAAGCTTAAAAAATCTCACTACAGCTTTTGCAAAGGGACGCCTGAACGTTTTCAGGCGGCCCTTTGCAATTGATCAACAGGCTGTTAGTCGATTATGATTTCACACAAATGCACTGGGAAGAGCTTGTACCGTCAATTTTCGACCAGCTGCAAGTTTTGGACAGTTTATCATCAGTATAGGCCTTTTTACACTCTCCTGTTTTGCAATTGTCCTCAGTATCCGATACTTGCCCGCAGCCCTTCTTCGCGGGATCGCCGACTGCTGCACCCATGCCAAACGAGGCCACTTTGAATGATGTGATGAACGAGAAAACCACTGCAGCCAACGTCGTGGTCCACCACACTACTTTCTTTTTTATAATCCTCATTGAGTTCCTCCGGTAATTAGGTTAAAGCCAACTCGGGCTCATGATCCAGATTTGAGTATAGGGGGAGGGCGTAAACATTTCATTAAGAAAGGATTAATTTTCGATTAAGAAAATGGAAGAAATTCGCGCGGATAAATCATATCGAATTGTTCCAGCACAGCAGTTTGACTTGCTGGGCATGTACAAAATGATTCTCTCAACCCATGGAACAATGGAGAGGCTGCCCAATTCGATAGCGGAATTTTTGAGTCATTGCCGCCAATTTTCATCATTTGAGTCCCACTCCAAGAGTTACCTAGAAGAGATACCGGCTTCTAAAACCTTAAAATTGCTTGGTTCGGCCATCAGCTTTCTAAGATCCGGCAATCGACGCATTCCGGTTTCACGCGGCATGTCGGCCGATCTCCTGTCCGAAGTGTTGGACTACTTAGCCAAAAAAGGACTAATGATCAAATGCGAAGATTTCTTGAACGGGGAAATGAAAGGCCCCGGTTCCAGCTCAAAAGAGGCGCTAGTCACGAGCATCGGAACCACGACAAAAGATTCCCCGGAGATCTTAATTCCAAGTCTGGAATCCTATGTCAATAATGTCCTCCAAAGCGGAAGGAAAGCGCGGTTCGTCGTGATGGACGATTCTTTAGGCTCCGGCACGGAGAATGCGCTCAAGGAAATGAGAGGGAAATTCGATGTGCCTTTATTCTACGGGGGGCGAAAGCAGAAGGAGCAATTTGTTACACGTCTTGAAAAAAAGGGAATACCGAAAAGAATTCTAGAATTCGGCTTATTTGGGAATGATGACGGGTTACCAACCTATGGGGGCAATCGAAACGCCTTTTTGTTAGACACGGCCGGGGAATTGTCGTTTTGCTGCGATCATGACACCCGCTGCAGGATTTCAAAACCGCCCACTACGAATCCGCAGATAAAAATCGCCTCTGCTAGTCAGGAAGTCCAGAAGTTTTGGCACTTTGAAAGCCGAGAGGACGCCTTGACCGAATCCCCCGAACAAAAGAGGGATTTACTGAGCCTTCACGAAGAGGTCCTTGGAAAAAATGTGAGGGACATCCTAAGAAAATCGCAGGCTCCTCCGGATGTTCGTGACGCAACCTCCAGATTCATAGATGCCATCGGAAAAGACCGAGCAAAGGTCCTCATTTCGTTAAACGGGCTTCTAGGGGACAGCGCGATGAGGAATCCGTTAAGCTTTGTCTTTTCTGATACAAAGAAAGAACGAGAGAACTTACGCGAAGCCGATTTCAATTTGCGGTTTACCTCCCGGGAAAAAATGAAATCGGTTGATCAACTGGTCCTACAGCCGGCGAATACAATGATGACCACTTTTTTCGGATTGGATAATCGCGAAATGCTCCCCCCCTCTTTACCTGTTCTGGGAGAAGCTGACAGTCTATTCGGCGAACTCATCGGTGCATCGATTAAGGAAGGGGTTTTTGCGTATCTGCCCTGGGCGCTCTTGCATGCCCCGCCAGTTCAAAGATCCTTCGACTTTGAAGAAACACCCGAAATCTTCCCTCTTTCTCCGGTCGATTTCATTAAGGACGCCATTTCAGAATACCGAAACTTGGATTTGAATCGGAAGGAGTTGATCCGCTTTTACGGTGCTAGGTTAGTAGAGAAGGGAAAATTGCCGCCACAGGAATTCCTTAATTTGATGAAGCGGATTAGGCTCGGGCGGATCTTGGGGTACATCTACGCCTATAATGAGCTCCTTGGGGAGAAAGGTCCAAAGCCGGAATTTTGGAAAAAAGCCATTCAAAAAAGGATTGACGGGTTCGAGAAACTGGTCCGCGAGGAGCCCCCGCTGTTTTCACCGTTGATCGAATCCATCAGCGGACCAGGCGGTGAAACCAAGTATTTTCAAAAATTGGTACTCCAATTTGGGGAGTTATTGGATTGGTGGCCGGCTATCGCGGAAGCGGTCCGGGAAATTAAAAATGAGGGGAATTACCTCGCTGAGCCTATCAGAGCTGCTTAATCTTAGTCCTTAAGCATCGAGTGCTAGATTTCCACTGCAGGGCGAATCCCCTTTCTCTTCAAGTCGCCTGCGACGCTAATGACGTCAGGCCACGCCACCAAGAGCTCTCCATACCGAAAAATCATCCGCTGATACGCTTCCAGCCAGCCCTGCGCCCCCCATCTTTTCAAGATAGCCCCCGAAATCACGGGATCTGGATTTCTGAGGATGTCGCGACATTTGTCAATTTTTAAGCGGATGGTTTTTTTCCAATAGGAAGGTGACTTCGGATGTTGGTCATAAAGGCCCTGAAATCCCTCGAGTTGACCTGATACCATTGCCACGTTGAGCCCTCTCAGAGAGGATTCAAATTCCCTGCTTGGAGAAGAACCTAAGTCTTTCAGATGGAGACCAAGAATTCTTAGGTTTTCTTCGGTTGGTAGCTTTTTTTCTGCAGCCATAACAACTGCCGCTTCAGACGTGATCAGGTCATATGGCTGGACTTGCCCCAGCGTCTCGGGAAAGTCAATACCGCCATATAACGAGCCTTTGAGCGAAGCTTGTTGAATCTCTTGGGCCATGGGGAGATTCTGATAGTCGCGCCAATCCCGGGCATAGCCACTCCGACCCTCAGGGAGATGAGCCGCAATCCAGGGCAGGCTGGCAAAACACACTTCGTTCATACACATACCTATCAGCGTCCCGAACAGAGTATCCTCGTTCGAGAACAGAGGGAAAAAGGGAGGAACGACTTCACGATGGTTCAACCCAAAAAAAGTCGTCATCATTGGAAAAGGCCGCGAAATCGTGAGCCGCGGCACCGCTTCGACAAAATGGCGGCTTTCAAAAGCGGAAAGAAAAGTTCTCTCTGACTCCAGCAGCTTTTCTCTGAACGGATCGGGCAGATAGAGCAGAAAGGAGGGGTCGGAAGAAGCGACGTCCCCCACCAAGCCATTTAGCGAGACCAACGTTCTAGCGGCACCCGAGCCAATCATCTCCATCATTTTTCGGTCCAACGATGCCATATCGAATTCGGCTCTCGGATTGTTTTCGTGCTGATTCTTAAGCAGGCCTTGAACGTTTGTTGCAAGAACATGTTCGTGAAGACTCAACAAATCCATATTCTCAACGGGGACCGATTCCAAGGCGTCTTCGAGATTCGAGAACTGCCAAAATCTTCTCTGATTCTCGCCAGATCCGAGCCGGATTCCATCTTGATACAACGGAGACTTAGAAACCCTACAAACCGTATCATCATCCGCGGAAAAGGCGAGCTCGCCAATCGTATGAAGCAGGAACGCATTCCGATTAGCACCGGCTGTCGGCCTGGCCCCGTCCAATCCAAATAAACAAAAATCCATGATGTGCTCGGGTATTCCCTCACGATTCACAGCTTGCTTGTACCGGTCTTTTTCTTCTTTACCGGAGTATAAAATGGGGACTTCGTACTTGCCTTTGAGCTCCTTTAGGATATCCAGTGCATGCCGATTTTGAGAATCGTCAAAAACCGCGAATTCGACTTTCTTCCTGGTTCTCGAATTTTTGATGTAGCTCTCTAGCGCCCTCCTAAGGTTTGAAACGCGGTCACACGTCATCAATCCAAGCGTCGTTATTAACCCTTCTGGGAAGCGGGGAAAAATACCGGTGGCCCAATCTTTCTTATCAATGAAATAACCTTTCCGATCGAAAATTTCCAAAACACGGTTCAAGATTCCCATCAGCCGATGTTTTTCGAAGCGAAACAGCGGTTCACCCAAGAGTTCAAGGGAAGCTTTGATGAGAGAAATTTTGCCCCTCGAATTTAGCGCGGACCAATGGGATTTGGCGTGGTCGGCGAGGGTCCTGAATTCGACGCAACTTGATAGAAACGGCTCGAGAGGCGATGGCACGAGAGTGAGTTCTTCGCCCTTTGTCAGCCAGATAGCAACCCTTTCAGGCGAAATGTACTGAAGTTTGAATGGAACAACACGAGCCTTGCGGGTGCCGTTCATTAAATTTCCTTCGCCATTCGGGTGCCCTGGGCCTTGAGCTCGCCGGTCAACCGAACAATATCGGGCCACCAACTGAGCAATTGACCATAGATGGAAATGATCTTCTGATAAATTAAGAGGCCCTCCTCGGCGCCCCACCTCTCCAAGAGTGAAGGGGAGATGTAGGGGTCCAGTGAACTCAAAAGGCTGCTGACCTTCGACATCCTAGCTTCGATTCTGTTTTTCCAAAAAATGGGCGGGTTTGGATACTTTGCAAGCAGGGCGTTAAACCCTCCCAATGCGTTTGCTACATTGCGAATCTTGACTTCCTTCAAGATCGGGCCGAATTCACGTATGGGAAGAGATCCCAGCTTCTTCAAATACCCGCCCAAAATCCGCAGTTTTTCTGCCGTACTTATTCTTCTCCAAGTCTTCAATTCCATGTCATCTACAAGAAGAGAGATTAGGTCATAAGGTCGCACATGATTCTCACACCCCTCCAATTCGTGGTAGCCCTGTCTCTCATCGGGACGATGCGAAATCATCCACGGAAGGTATGCGAAGCAGGCTCCGGAAACACATGCGTCGATCAGTTTTCCGAAAAGGCTGTCTTCAGATCGGAATACAGGCAAAAAGGGTGGAAGAAGATCTCGGTTATTCAGACCAAAAAACATCGAAACCATCCAGTGCGCTTGGAAAATCGTTAGTTGATCTGTTGTACGGATTTGGGCTCGTTTTTCAAAAGCCAAATCGAAGTCTTGTTCGGATCTCAGCAATAGCTCGCGTGAAATGCCGTCCAAATAATAGAGGTAGGTAGGATCGGACGCTCCGCTGTCCCCTATAGATCCGATCACGGACGCAACCACTCTGGCCTTACCGGAGACAATTAAATTCATCAAGTCGCCATCTAGTTTCGCCGTGTTGGGCCTAACTACAGCATTTCTTTCCGATTCCCTCTGCGCGATTCCGGGCAAACCCGCCAATGCGTTTTCATGGAGGCCAAGGAGATCGAGATTTTCCTCCACTACTTCTTTCGTTGCCTCTTCGAAGCTAGAGTAACAACGAATCTCCTTGATAAAACTGGGGTCATCTCCGATCCGGACCCCCGGTCGATATGAAGGCGATCTGAAGGCCCGGCAAATGGTATCGTCATCGGCGCAGAAGGCCAACTCGCCCACGGTATGCAACAAAAAAGAATTCCTATTGGCTCCCATCGTGGGCTTGATCCCCTCAAATCCGAACAAACAGAAATCTAGTACGTTCTGAGGAATTCCCCTCGAAGTGAGCTGATGAATAAACTCTTTTTTCTCTTCCTTCCCAGAGTAAAGCAAAGGCACTCCATATTTCTTTTTCAATTCCCTGAGCACTTCCAACGCTCGACGATTTTCCGAATCGTCAAAAACAGCGAATTCGACCTTCTTGTTGAAGGTCACCGTATTCTCGATATAGCTCGTTAGGGCCCGCTCAACATTCGAGAGGCGGTCGCATGTCAAGACGGCAATTGTTGTTATTTTTTCGTACTTGCTCTCCGCGCCTTCCGGGACGGTTCCAATTTTCGTGAATTCTCCGACTTCGACCAAGAATCCTTTGCTCAGCAACAGGCCCAGAGTCTTCTTCAATAGATCCAGAATTCCATTTCTGCTCCAGTGGAATGGCTCGTCCGACGCTTGGAGGAATTGAAAGCAGCCGTTGATCAACCGCACTCTCGCTTGACGCGTAGCCCCCGCCCAATGTTGCTGGGCTTGTTCCTCGAGAGTTCGGAAAGCGACGTAGCTTGTCAGGAGGGATGCGACCGATGGATGAAGGGAGGCAGTGCTTTTCCCATCCAGTGAACTGGCGATGACCTCTTGGTTTGAAATGCGATGCGTAACGAAAGGACGGGCGCGGTAGAGACGGGGAGCGTCAGAATTCTCCGGTAGGGGCATTTGCATACTCGCCTTAGATCTTTCTACTTATCACGAAGGGTCCGGTAGTAATTCCACAAATTCCCATAAGGCATGACGAATCTTCTAACAAGTTGATCTCCCCTCTTTTTGATTCCCAAAAACTGAAGGACAGAAAAGATTTTTTTATCCACGTCGCGTGGTTGCCATTCCCCGGACCATTGGACCATCAAGGGATCGGGATTATTTTCAAAAGAGATCTTTCCTCCCTTAACCCTCCCCCCTTTGGTGCCGGCCCACTCGTCCAGCGGAATCTGGGGAGCCAGCCCTTGTCGTTCCAATACACGAAGGCTCGTATATCTTTTCCCGGAAGTTACCATCAGGTAATTCAAAAACGGC
>Ga0207121_1009_pt1 | contig 43869 bp, 42 predicted proteins | sample Alteio_BWMinHeat_41_FD_153513 | JGI IMG/M metagenome (GOLD analysis project Ga0207121, IMG submission 153513) | Enriched cells from forest soil in Barre Woods Harvard Forest LTER site, Petersham, Massachusetts, United States -... | ecosystem: Environmental > Terrestrial > Soil > Temperate forest >... | reverse complement strand
TAAAATGCTAAATGTTATTAATGACACGCAAAATCAATTAAAAGATTCCATTAACGATCTTACTGAATCAAACACACAATTAAATAACGAAATTAACGAACGTAAAAAAATGGAAGTTAAAGTCGCTAAATTAAATAATCAATTAGTTATTGCGGCAAGACGTGCAGGGATGGCTGATATTGCAACGAGTATTTTACATAACATTGGTAACGTACTAAATAGCACCAATACATCGGTCACATTGATGCAAGAAAACATTCATAAATCAAAGGCACAAAGTTTAGAAACGGTATCCAATATCTTAAATCAACATAAAAATGATTTAGAGCAGTTTTTAGCAAATGATGCCTCAGGACAAAAAATTCCTCATTTTATAAAAGTTCTTTCTGAAGAATTACAAAAAGAAAAATCGGAATTAACTGCAGGGACAGTGGCATTACAAAAAAATATTCAACACATCAAAGACATTATCACGATGCAACATTCGGTCAGTGGTTCTTTAGGAGTAATGGAAAAAATTTCCGTTACAGATATAGTAGAAAACGCTATTACCATCAATAAAACGGATGCACTATCCAAAATTCAAATTATTCGTGAATTTAAACCCATTAAAACCATTGTCTCCGATCAAGTTAAATTATTACAAATTCTTGTCAATTTAGTTAAAAATGCTATTGATTCTTTGCTAGCAAGTGATAATGAACCTAAAAAACTCATTTTAAAAGTAGAAGAAAAAGACGACAAACATTTTATGATAGAAATAACTGATAATGGCCTTGGCATCGAACAAGATATTCTTCTAAAAATATTTACCTATGGATTTACAACAAAAGATACAGGACATGGTTTTGGTTTACATACAAGTGCGCTGTCAGCCCAAGACATGGGGGGGTTATTAACCGTGAAAAGTTTAGGGAAAGATAAGGGTGCCACTTTTGTGTTGATACTTCCCTACAAAATGAAAGTCGGAGAAAAATATGCAGGTGAAAATGAAGAAGCGCATATTAATTATTGATGATGTGCCTGAAATTCACGAAGATTTTCGAAGGATTTTCGAAGAAAAAACTTCGAGTAGTGATTTTGATGCGGCCCTCGCATCCATATCAAATACACCTTCCTCATCAGAAAACAAAAGTACATACCACCACCCTCCCTATATTATCGATTCTGCATACCAAGGTGCGGACGCCGTAGAAATGGTGAAAAAAGGTTTTGAAGAAAATAATCCTTATGCGCTTGCCTTCGTCGATGTGCGTATGCCTCCTGGTTTGAACGGAATTATGTCAATTATTAAAATGTGGCAAATCGATCCAGATATTCAAGTTGTCATTTGTACCGCATATTCCGATTACTCATGGGATGAAATGTCTAAACAATTAAATCATTCTGATAACTTTTTAATTTTAAAAAAACCATTTGATGTCGTTGAAATTCGACAATTAGCAGCTGCTTTAACAAAAAAATGGGAATTAAAAAAAGAAGTACAATATCAGTTGGATCATTTGCATGATCTAGTAAAAGCGAAAACTGAAGATTTAGATAATGCGCTTTCCTTGAGTACCGCAACACTTGAATCAACAAAAGAAGGTATTCTTGTCGTTAATAACGAAGGCGAAATTGTATTATTTAATAATGTATTTTTATCATTGTGGAATTTATCTACCGACGTAATGAAGCAAAAAAACTTAAATACATTACTTATAAAATTATCTGAATCCGTAAATGAATCTGCATTATTTTCGCATTGGATGATGGATTTAACCACCAATCCAAAAACTGGCGTTATTAGAGAATGGGATTTAAGCGATGGTAAAATTATCGAATTATATACTCACCCACAATTATTACATGGAAAAATCATCGGTTGTGTATTTAGTTTTTTAGATATTACAGCACGTAAAATTCTGGAAAGAAAATTACAATTTCAAACAACACATGATGACTTAACAGGATTACCTAATCGTTCACTTAACATCGATAGAATTCTTCAGGCGATCGCTTACGCAAAACGAAATGATTCATTAGTTGCGATTTTAATGTTTGATTTAGATAATTTTAAAAGTATCAATGATAACTTAAGTACTGATGTCGGAGATGCAATACTTATCATGGTTGCTACTCGATTATCCAGGGCGCTTCGCGACACAGATAGTATTAGTCGCCTCAGTGGCGATGAGTTTGTCGTGCTGATAACTTCATTTAATGAAGAAGCAGATTTATTAGCGCGTATTAATCAAATTTTTTCATTATTCCAAACACCTTTTGAAATCAATTCAGAAAAAATCAGTGTGACCGCAAGTTTAGGTATTAGCATTTTTCCACGAGATGGCGAAGATCCACAAACTTTATTAAAAAATGCTGATATTGCTTTACACCATTCAAAAGAATCAGGTAGGAATATGCTGCAATTTTATCAACCAAAATTTTCAGAAAAATTATTTAATCGAGTTGATATCGCATCGCAGTTGCACCTTGCACTAAATAACCATGAATTTATATTAGAATATCAACCAATCATAGATTTAAAAACCAATCAGATTATAGGCGTGGAAGCGCTTATTCGCTGGAAACATTCTACTTTAGGCGTGTTGCAGCCGGATTCTTTCATTCCACTCGCGGAAAAATCAGGACTTATCAATGAAATAGGAAAATGGGTTTTAAAAAGCGCTTGTGAACAAAAGCTAAAATGGCAAAAAATAATAAATCCTGAATTAACCATGGCGGTTAATATTTCTGGTTATCAATTACGAAAGAATGAATTTTTTGATGATGTATTGCAGATCATTAAAGAAACCGAAATTGATCCACATACACTTATATTTGAAATTACTGAAACAGCAATACTTGGAAATCCCACCGAAATTTCTCATAAAATGCAAAAATTAAAAGAACTTGGCATCAAGTTTGCCATTGATGATTTTGGCACTGGATATTCTACTTTTAATTATCTTAAATATTATTCTTTTGATTATATTAAAATTGATAAAAGTTTTATTCAAGGAATAACTACTAATATGGAAGATAAAGCGATAGTAGAAACTATCATTCATATGTCGAATACGCTTGCAGTTAAGGTTTTAGCAGAAGGCGTTGAAAAAATAGAACAAATAAACTTTTTAAAAGAAAGAAAAGTCCAACAAGTTCAAGGTTATTTTTATAGTCCGCCCCTGCCTCCAGAGGAATGTTTAACATTATTAAAAGAATCTTCCGTAAAAGATCCGGTGGAATAAAAGTCCGTGTCATGCCAGCTTAAAACACCAGAGGTCCCTAGAACTCGTCGTCCCGCGGCTCGTCCGCGGGATCCAGAATGACATATCCGCTATCACTGGATCCCTTAGGACGTTGCCGCGGGGGTACCTGAGCTATTACAAACTCTATCGCCCCATTCTTAGTACTGGCTGTACCGTAACTTCTTCCGCTTCATGGAGCTTTAACTCATTGAAACATTTTATAATGGCCTGATGTACCTCACTATTATGCTTATATTTGTCTTTAATAGAGATTGTTAACGCACTTAATTTGTAATCAATTTTAATAGATTGTATAGCATACATGTCACGTTGAGGAATTTTCAAATGAGACGTAAAAGCCAAACTAAAATACCATGGGGTGCTATCATTGGCCAATCCAAGCTCTCTGTTAACAACACTTAATTTTATTTTGTTGACAATAGCATTCCATGCCCACCATTTATCTTGAAAAGAAGTATCTTTGAACTTAATCACATAAGAAGTATCCTCTGCCTCAAACTTCCACGATTCAATGCGCTCTTCTGCATCGGTCTCCATCGTGGCAACGGATAATAATGCACCATATCGACGTTCTCCGGCTCGATCTTCATTTAAATCAACCAAGTACGGATTAGCACCATGATGTAATAAAAATAATTCTATTTCTTCTGCATTTTTTTTATCTTCTAGATATTTTTCTAATCTACTTTTCAAATCAGATTTTATTTGCAAATCTTCTTCATTTTTAATGCAATTTTTTAAATAAGGAATTCCATGATCAAAAACTTCCAAATGATCGGATATTTTATGAAGCGCTGTTTGTCCTAAGCTATCACATGCATTCACCTTAGCTCCATGCTCCACCAAATATTTCATCATGTTAAGACGACACAAGTAGGCAGCAGCCTGAAGCAAAGGTGTTACATAACCATCGTGATAAGGATTTCTTATTTCCACATTAGCTTTTTTATCAACTAATCCTTTGACAACCTCAAAATACCCTAATTCAACTGCGCGAATTAACACAGGAATTCCTTTTTCATCTAAAATATTAGGATTCTTAATTTTTTTTACTAATTCAGAAACCTGCTCTTCATTATTTTTTTTCTCTAAAACATTAATAAATTCTTTTTCTTCGTCAGAAAGAGAAGGGGTATTTTGTTTTATTTCCTGAAAAATAGTGAAATTTTCATTTCTTTTCCAATCATATGGACTTTCCCAACATCCTATAGCATAGCGACATTCCGAAGAAGAAAGCCGCAAATAAGTAATACCGAATTCATTCTTACCTAAATCGAATTGATAATACGGATAAGTTCTCTCATTTTTTAAAATAGGTATGATGGTTTTTTTCAACACGAGATTATTTTCTTCTTGGCTGAATATTTCAACGTGCATGCGGTCTGTGACTTTGAAATTTTTACTACTATCCATTTGATCGCCAACAATTCGTATTTTTTGCATGCGATCTTTCGGATTGACATATTCTTTGACTATGTGGGATGCCCGTTCATCTGCACATATTTTAAATTCTTTACTGACCGTACTTGCGATTGCCAAATCACGACGGGAATAAAAACCAAATAGACATTGCGACAATACATTTCGTGGTATTACATCTATTTTTTTTTCTTTAGAATGTGAGTTCAAATGTTTCTCCTCATTTTTTAATTATTGTTTTCTTATGCACGCCACCAATAAATTAATCTCCCGCCACCATCATTTGATCGATTAAAATAGATCCTGTTTGAATATTACCGCGCTTATCAATATCATTACCGACGTGCACGATGCCATTAAACATTTCTCGTAAATTACCTGCAATGGTAATCTCTTCCACAGGATAACAAATTTCACCGTTTTCAACCCAATACCCTGCGCATCCTCGTGAATAATCACCATTCACCAAATTAATTCCCTGTCCCATTAACTCAGTCACCAGTAACCCTGTGCCCATGGTTTTTAATAATGCCGAGAAATCTTTATCGCTCGTGCTAATCATTAAATTATGAACGCCGCCCGCATTTCCTGTGGTTTTCATTCCCAACTTACGTGCGGAATAAACACCGAGCACATAATTTTGTAAAACACCATCGGTAATGAATGCATTCGCTTTTGTTGCAACGCCATCATCATCGAAAGGGCTACTACCGAGTGCTTTTTCAATAAATGGATTTTCATAAATTTGAATATGTTTTGGAAAAATTGATTTTCCTAAATGATCCACTAAAAAAGAAGATTTACGATATAAATTCGAACCAGAAATGGCTGAAACAAATAAGCCTAATAATCCGCGACTTTCTTCTGCCGCAAAAATAACTGGCACACGTCTTGTTGTTAAACGTTTAGCGCCGAGACGATTGACGGTTCTTTCCGCGGCTTTTGTCGCGACGGTTTGGATTGAATTTAATAATCCTTTATCGGATGCGACGGTATAATAGTAATCGCGTTGCATTTCATTATTTTGATTCGCAATCAACACACAAGAAATCTCATGTCGCGTCACAGGGAATGCACCAACAAAACCTTGTGAATTTCCGTAAGCATTAATCACCCTTGATGTCGAAATAGTGGCACCTTCCGAATTTTGAATGCGTTTATCTTTGGCAAGTGCAATGCCTTCGCATTCTTTTGCAAGCGCGATCGCATCGACGACAGAAATATCCCAAGGAAAATCTAAATGAATCTCAGGATATTGAAATGCTAAAGATTCTTTATCCGCTAAACCAGAAAAAGGATCTTCATCGGTAAAACGTGCAATATTACAAGCTGCATTGACAGCAGATCGAATGGCTTCGGGTCTTACATCTGAAAGCGAGGCGGATCCCGCACGTTGTCCAACATAAACCGTAATGCCGACATTTTTATCTTGATGATACTCAATGGTTTCAACATCGCCCTTACGAACCGTCACCGTAAAACCTTTATGGGTGTGCACATCAACTTCTGCACTTGTTGCGCCTTGGCGTTTTGCTTCATCTAAAATGTCTTTCACCATTATTTTTAAACTTTCACTGGTAAATTCGTTTTCTATCATTTCTTTCATAGTGACAACCCATAGCCATTGGAAGGAAAATATAGTATCCTAAGAAATTGGTAATACATAGGAAAAAAATTCCATGAAATCACTTTTTATTGCATTATTAAGTTTCGTTTTACTTTCATCAAATGTTTTTGCAACTGAAGGCAGCAATAAAAAACCATGTAAATGCCCTTGCAAAACCCATGCTCATACAACGACTACTGTGAATGATAAATCCGCTAAATAAAGACGAACGAGTTAGTAAATCCGAACGTAAACGACAAATGCTCGCCTTACAAAAAATGGGCGAGATGCTCGTGACGTTGTCTGCTACTCAACTTGAAAAAATACCTCTCGATCCCACGCTCGCCTCTGCGATCCGAGAAGCCCGTACGTTGACGACCCACGAAGCAAAACGCCGACAATTGCAATATATTGGACGTTTAATGCGCGATGTCGATCCTGAACCCATTAAAGCTGCTTTAGATCAATTTGAGCTTAAAAAAGGGCAAAGTAAGGCTCTTTTACATCAAATTGAACGTTGGCGCGATCGTTTGATTGCCGAAGATAATGAGGCACTCCAGGCATTTTTAAATGAATTTCCAGAGGTAGACCACCAGCATTTACGACAGTTGATTAGAAATGCTAAAAAAGGCCTTAATGGCGCGGATACGGTTTTATTTCGGTATTTGCGCAAAGTGATGAGTTAGCGGGGACTTGTCATGCCAGCATGCTTTTATGCCACCTTCAAGCATGCTGGCATGACAATCATTCATCCTCGATCTTAGTCCCACCCACCGTCAACATATCCAATTTTAAAGTCGGTTGTCCCACGCCGACGGGTACGCTTTGACCATCTTTTCCGCAGACCCCGACTCCGGTATCCAATTTAAGATCATTTCCAACCATAGAAACTTTATTTAATACCTCAAGTCCATTTCCGACTAAAGTTGCGCCTTTGACAGGCTTTGTCACTTTGCCATTCTCTATCAAATAAGCTTCACTCGCGGAAAATACAAACTTACCTGAAACGATATCCACCTGCCCGCCACCAAAATTAACTGCATATAAACCCTTCTTGACAGAGCTTATAATTTCTTCAGGCGTATGCTCGCCATTTAACATGTAGGTATTGGTCATGCGCGGCATTGGGGTATGCGCATAGGATTCACGTCGGCCATTACCTGTCGATTTCATGCCCATGAGGCGAGCGTTGCGTTTATCTAAAATGTAATTTTTTAAAATACCATTTTCAATTAAGACCGTGCATTGCGTCGGTGTACCCTCATCGTCGATATTCAGCGAACCACGACGATTGGGGACTGTGCCGTCATCGACAATGGTACAAAGTGAAGATGCAACTTGTTGACCAATTTTGCCACTAAATACGGAGGTACCTTTACGATTAAAATCTCCCTCTAAACCATGCCCCACAGCTTCATGTAACAGCACGCCAGGCCAGCCGGGCCCTAATACGACGGGCATCATACCCGCTGGCGCATCGACGGATTCGAGATTAACCAATGCTTGGCGAACTGCCTCGCGCGCATACTGAAAAGGGCGATCGCCTTCAGCAAAATATCCATAGTCATAACGACCTCCGCCACCGGAATAACCTTGCTCGCGCTGGCCATTCGATTCAATGACGACGCTTACATTTAATCGAATAAGAGGACGAATATCTGCCCCCATATCACCGTCACTCGATATCACTAAAATGGATTCGTATTCTGCAGCCAAACTTACGTTCACCTGTACAATGCGTGAGTCCAGTTTTCGGGTATAAGCATCTATTTTTTGCAATAAATCGACTTTGTCTTCCTCGCTAAGCGATCCTAAAGGATTGATGGGAAGATACAACTCGTGACCTTTTGACCAATGATAGGAATGCGCAGGTTCGTTCCCACCTTTTTGGCTAATGCTGCGGGCGGCGTCAGCGGCTTTTTCTAGCGCGGGCAGCAAAATATCATCTGAATAGGCAAAACCCGTCTTTTCACCACTCATCGCACGCACACCAACGCCACGATCAATGTGATAACTGCCCCCTTTGATAATCCCGTCCTCTAGCGCCCAGGATTCGGCATAAGCGGATTGAAAATAAATATCCGCATTATCAACGGCATTCCCCATGACATCCGATAATACATTTTGTACTTGATTGTCTGTAATACCGGCTGGCTCTAATAAATCCCGTCGAGCCAATTCAAGAAAATTTGTCATGTTTTCAACCTTATAAACTATACATTAGATGGCATATGGTAAACTTTATGTCACGATTCGGCAAATCTTCTTGTACTCGAGTTTTATACTCGCGATAATAAATCATATTCACTGGAAGGGACATTCTATGAAAATCATCAATTTGATTCTTTGTGGGTTCATGTTAACAGCTTGCGCAACACAATCAAATGTTACGCCAACGCCAAAACAAATGGCTAATAATAATTTTTTACCAAAAAATCCAATGAGTGTCGCACTTTATACACAAGGTACAAAGCCTAAAACGCCTTATAAAATATTAGGATCGGAAAAAGTTTCCAAATATAATATCGTCGGCATTAAACGCCAAGAAGCACATGTTCGCGAAGCGATGAGAACACTCGCTGCGAATCTGGGCGGCGATGCCGTAATAGATATTCAACATAACGACAAAAACATTATCGGTACCGTCATTGCATTTGACTCACCGACTAACAACAATGATAAAGGATAGTCATGAAATCTCATTCTGAATCTCGAAATCAATATAATCAATGGTTAAAAAATTCTATTAGTTTGTTTAAAACACCCATTCCTAAAACCAAAACGGGTGATGAAAAAGATTATCAATTTGCAAGCGCTAAAAACAAATTAATTTTTGAAAAATTAACCTCTATTCAAGATGCTAAATTTGGATTCTCTAAAACTTCAAAAATGGATGATATCGTAAAAATAGTTTTAAATGATTTACTTTCCATGGAATCATTTCCAGCAGGAAGTGCGGAACTATCGCTTCGCATAAAAACATGTCTTGCGGAAGTGATTCAAATTAAACAAAAATTGAAGAAAGATGAATTTAAGACAAAATTAAAGCCGACTTGGTTTTATGAATTATTACAAAAACCTAACGCTGAAAAGAAATTGACGGAAGTGGTTGAAAAACTCGAAAAAAAAGTTACCTTCTGTTATTAGATAAGAAATCTGTCATGCCAGCATGTTTTTAGCTGGCATCCAAGCGGCTTCGCTAAATGTCGATTGGATGCCAGCTAAAAACACGCTGGCATGACAAGCAAAAAACCATCACACCATATAATAATTTATTATAAAGTTATCTAAGATTTCTGAAGCACCATTCGCAGAATCATTTTCCTTTGGCTTAAATAATGTAGCCGATGGCGCAGGAGACGCAGGTTTTTTTTGAATAAATTTGAGATACCACTTATCGTTTAACAAAAAATGATAGTGATTCGTGACCTGCGACATTCCCGTTGCATTCGTGTAGACAAGATATATCGGGATATCATTTTGTTTATGAATATATTCCATATTATAATTTTTACTGAAAACCGTAACAGAAGTTTTTAAAATATTGGATATCGCCTTAATTTCTGATTCACCGCCCCATGCAAAGGGAGTTCTCATCCAACGCGCATATTCCCGCCAATTTGCTTTATGAACATCTCGCGCCAAATTTTGCCGATGCTCTTTTGAGAAAAAAAGCGACATTTCTGAAACAGTTCGGGAACGTAAAAATTGACATAATAAACTCATTAATGGATTTTTATAAATATCAGAATCTTTATTCACATCATAAGTTTTTAATAATCTAAAGATGGACTTTTGCGTTTCCGCACTATGTAACTCAATTTCTGTTCTTGATTTGCATTGGCTCCCAATTAAAACATGAAAAGCATTTTGAAAGCGCGAATACTGATCTAATGTTGGTAATAAAAACCCTAGAATAAACGACCAAAATAAACAATTATTATCATTAGGCACGTCGACTTCCATCATGTCTTTAGGTCGTTCTACAGATTTCACGAGCTTTTTTTCTTCCATATCTTTTTTGGATTGTTCTTTCGACGGATTTTCTGGTTTTTTTTCCTCATTGGAATCTTTAGGTTGATCTAAGGAGGATGTTTCAGGTTTTATTTCATCATTTGGAAGTGGATCGCTCGATGATTTTGACGCTTGCTTTTCTTCATTTGCTTTTTTTATCAAATCTGACAATGCATTAATATTATTTATTTCTGCAAGCAAATCTAAATCGTTCGGGCGTTTTTTTTGAGCTAATTGATAATAATGCAAAGATTTCACATAATCTTTAAGATGATAATATACTTTTCCCAAGCCGAGACAGCTATCAAAATTGTCGGGGTTAGATTTTAATGCTTCAACATAATTAATTTCTGCTTCGTTATATTTTTGCAGGCCTAAATAAGCATCTCCCCTACAAATAAAAATATAATAAAAAGTACTCGTAGCATCATTTAATAAATGCAGCGCTTCCTTAAACACACCTGTTTTAATTAATGCTTGTGAGTATAGCGAGACATTCAAATCATCATAATCTAATAACACTTCTCTGAGTGCGACTTCAAAAAATTGTCGATCGCTTCTCGTATCTCCTAATTTACGTGTAATCATGCCATAAATAGTGGAAGCAGAGATAGAATTATAAAATTCGTGCGAGTAAAGATTTATAAATTGCTTTGCTTCTTGAAATTTTTGAAGCTCATATAAACAAAAAATTTTTATATTTAATAAGTTTACATGATAACCCAGCGTTCTTATTAATAATTCAACCGTCGCTAATGCTGATGCATGCTGACCCATTTTCAATAAAAAATTTAATTTTTTATATAAAAAAGTGGTATTGTATGGATCTTTTTTTAAAATCTGCTCAACAATTTCTAACGTTAAATGGCTACTGGTGTCATTTGAAAAATCATCTGGTTGAATCATTATTATATTTCCTTTCTCTCATAAAACAGTCCTTAATGTGTCGATGTCACGAAATGGGAATCTGTCATGCCAGCATGTTTTAAGCTGGCAAGACATAGGCTTTTTTTTCAATTTTTGTGATATTTACTAATGCTACTTATCATTATTTTTAATCTTCTTTTTTAAAACGTCAAGAAGTCTAGCGCATATTTCACTAATGTCAATCTTTCAAACTATGCATCCCATATTTACGCTGAATTCGAATTATTTAACGGTAATAAATGTTCAGGATTTTTAATGGAAATTTCATGATGTGGATAAGGTGGTTTAATGCCATGTTTTTCGAACACTTCCCAAATTGCCATTAAAACTTCAGATCGAACACCCATTCTTGATTTTACATTTCGTAAATTAATGAAATAACGAATTTCAAATTCCATTAATTCATTGGCAAGCTCCTTCAAAAAAACTTCGGGCATAGGATCGCCTAAAACATCTTTATGATTGGCAAGCGTTTGATAAATGAGAATTTGGACCTGGTGTGGACTATCATGACGATGAATTTTCACTGTTGCGATAGAACGAACGATATGATCTTTGGCAGTCCAATTCGTGAAGGATTTACTAAAAATTTCTGCATTCGGCACTAAAACTTCCATATGATCCCACGTACGAATTGTCACAGCGCGACCACCAATATGCATCACATCGCCCTCATATCCGCCAATGGAAACCGTATCACCAACACGCAAGGGGCGTTCTAATAATAATAAAAATCCGCAGGCAAAATTATTCGCTAAATCACGTAAGCCTAAACCAACACCAAACGCAAATGCGCCAGCGACGACAGTCAAAGCATGTAAATCAATACCTATGACACGCAATCCAATCAAAATACCAATACAAATCATGCTGTATTGACTTAAAATGGCAATGCTATTTCGAATACCTAAATCTTTGGTACGCGACATTAAAAATCGATAAACAAATTCTCGCGTCCAACGCGCTAACCAATAAAGCGATGAACTAATCACCACCAATTCAATAATACTCAAGAGATTAATAGGTGTATTCAGCACATTTACCAATTCATAATGCATTAACTTATTTAACCAATCGACAACGGGAGATTGTCGGTCCCAGCCATAAAAAAAGAATAAAATTACCCAGGCTGATAAAAATAAAGTAATACGAAGCACATTATCTATTGGCTTTAAAAATGCTTCTGTCCATAACCAGCCATTATTAACGTGACGGATTAATAAACGTGATGAAAATTCCATAATATCGCGCAACATACCGCGCACTATTAAATATCCTATTAAAATCAATAAAAAGATACTTTCATACCAAGATATCGTTAATACAAAATTTAAAAATCCAAAAACACCAATGACAGAGTTGACCAACAATACCAACGGTAAAAGTAATCCTAATAAACGAATGACTTTACGAAGATAATTTTTATTTTCATCGATGTGAGTTAAAATCAATCCTGGTAAAACATCCCATGATTTTAACAAGAAAATCGAAATAACCGCGACAAATAATAAAAACAAGCGATAAAACAAATCTTTTATTTCGTATACCAAAGGTAATTGGTGTAAAAAGGCGGTCAGCATTGTAATAAAACCACCAATCAAAAAAGTCCATTTTAAACGATAATATAATCGTACATCATGTCCTGCGCGATCATGCATCGTTTCAACTAAAGATAAGCGCGCCATTGTCATGAACGATTTTGTGACTAACCACACGAGACCAACATTCAGTAAAAAATAAAAATGTTGCGGAGGGACATGGCACAATACTAAAAACCAATAAATATTACCGATAATCACAATGTCCCATATTTGTCGATGGATAAATTTCGCAAAAAACCATCTCACATTCATATGTGCTAAGGGATGGCTCGAGACTTGATATAACACCCGTCGACAAAAAACATTAATAAAATAAATGAATCCGAGCCAACAAGTTTCACAAATAATGAATAACAGCCACCACGCTAACGTTCCATTAGTTAATGCTTTCATTACTGATTGCGTGAGACTTAACATCATTTGGAAAGTAAGCGTTGGCAATAAGACAATTTCACTTCCTAAATCTAACCATGCCTTCAAACCAAAGCCGACTAAACCTTGCCGTGCTGAAAGTTCTTGCTGTAATGATTGTTCTAACGTCGTTCGAAATGTTGTTAAATCTTCGCTTAACTCGGTAACGGAAGTAATAGTTTTATTATATTGATTATTTAAACCTTCTAATTCTTTATCGACGCCAGCAGTCAACAATTTTTGATCGGTTAAAAATAATTTTCTTTTTTCAATGATATTAATACGCGCCGTTAGCAGACTATTGACGCGCGTAAACTGTTTTAATAAAGCTTGGGTTTGCTCACTTACCTTGTTTAAAAGCGTAATCGAAGTGCTACGTGAGATTGAAACTTTTAATTGCGCAATTTGATCATGATATCGCGCAATGAGCATTTGCAGATACATGAAATTAACATTTTCATTCGCATAAAAAATTTCATTTGATAATTTAACATAGGTATTTTTATCTTTATGCGTAGATTGTTCTAATTTTTTTGCTTGTAAAGATAAATCATTTAAACGCTTTATCCATACATTCTGTTGTTCTTCATAATCAATTTCAGATTTCGCTTGTTGTTCTTTTAATTGCATCATGGTTTGTGATTTCAATAAATTTTCGATGCGCTGGAAACGTGCAGTATAGACCTGAATAATATTTTCAGAAATTTTTTGTAATTGTTGCAAATAATCCGATCGACTTTTTTCTCGAGTGAGGAGATCTTTTTGATAGGTCAATTGCGAGCGCATATTTTTAAGATTAGGAATGCCGCCGCGAGCGACATTCATACCAAAAACATCATACACGTGTAATTGGTTTTCAATTTCTTGTGTATCTTTTTCTAAAAGATTAATGGTTTGCTGAGATTCCGCTAATTCAATATTAATGCTATCTAAATTAGATTTAGCTGTTGCAATATCAAGCTTCGTCCAGTTTAGCCAATCTTTATTAACACGATCGAAAGATAATGTCGCCATTTGTTTGGATTGCTGGTTTTGTAAGTTAGCAAGTTCGGCGTTGGCTCTATCCACACGATTTTTTAATAATTCAATCTGTTGAACGACAACTTTCGTTTTATCTAAATAAAAATCGTTGCCAATTTCTCCAGGATCTGCGAATACAGTCGATACAGAGAAAATAACAACGCATATTAAAACTTTATAAAGCCGGTTCAGCATTTTTCATACTCGCCTGATTGCGTAATGCAATCAATATAAAAATCCCTGGAAAACATAAAACAAAAGAGAATTTATAAAAGTTAATCCAACCATAATTTTCAACAATAATTGAAGCAATAGGACCCGCAAGAACACGGCCTAATGAAAATAATGCAGATAAAGTCGCATATTGACCTGCCGTATAGCGTTTATTACAAAGCGACATGATAAAAACCATGAATGCAGCCGTACTCATTCCGCTACAAAATGATTCAATAAAAATGGAACTTACCATGACAATATAATTTTTCCCGACCATCGCTAAAATAGCAAAAGTCAAATTAGAAAAAGCTTGGGCCAAACCAAAATATAATAACGCTTTAAATAAATTCATTCGTGTTAATAAAATCCCAGATAAAAATGCCCCCAAAATAGTTGCGATTAAACCAAAGACTTTATAAGCGATACCGATATCCGTTAAACTAAAGCCAAGTCCTTTTAATAAAAAGTTACTCATTAAAGATAGTGCTAAAGCGTCCCCTATTTTATAAAGTAAAATAAATAATAAAATGAGTATGATATTGTCGCGTTGCCATAAATCTAAAAATGATTCCTTAAAAATTTGTACAAATGAAGAAGTGGTCGTAGCTGTACTATCTTCTTTTGGCATAAAATAAGTAAATAACGCCGAAAATCCCATCAAAATCGCCATCATTTGATATACAAAACGCCAGCCCCAGTGATCAGCAATGATAAGCGCAAGCCCACCCGCAACCAACATGGCCATGCGATAACTAAAGGTAAACGCAGCCGCACCTAAACCACGTTCATCTGTGCGTAAAATATCCGTACGATATGCATCAGCGCCAATATCTTGCGTTGCGGATAAAAAAGCAATCGTGAGTGCAATAATACCGATCCACGCAGGCGTACTCCCTGGGTTTAATTCCGCCATTAAAAATAACATCATGCATAACAATACTTGCGTGATGAATACCCACCCTCGACGTCTACTCAAAATGGGGGGAATATAACGGTCTAAAAGAGGCGCCCACGCAAATTTCCAAAGGTAGGGAATCCCTAGTAAAGAAAGCGTTCCAATGGCCATCAGACTCACATTGGACTCTGTAAACCACGCCTGCAGTGTCGATCCAGTTAAGCTTAAAGGCAATCCAGAAGAAAAACCTAGAAATAAAACTGCTAAAATACGTTGATTTTTAATATAATGTCCGAGCATTATACTGGAACCTCGGGTAAAATACGGCTGAAAAAATTGATGACATTTTAACATTCTCGGAAGAACTTGTCACAACTTAAAGTTCTTAGAAAAATAAGGTATTAAATGAATATTAGCGTATTTGATTTATTTTCTGTCGGAATTGGTCCTTCAAGCTCACACACCGTCGGTCCCATGAAGGCGGCCCGCGAATTCACATTAACCCTCGAGCAAAAAAATTTATTGGCGACAACCACCCGCGTTTTTATTGAATTATTTGGCTCACTCGCCTTTACGGGAAAAGGTCACGGGACGGACGATGCAATTTTGCTAGGTTTAGAAGGTGAATCACCGGAAAAAATCAATCCGGACATGATACGACCGAGGGTTCACCAGATTATCGAACAACAAAAAATTAGCTTATTAAATAAAAAAACTATTTTATTCGAACTTGAAAAAGACCTTATTTTTAATAAAAAAGATTTATTACCCACACATACGAATGGCATGCGTTTTTCGGCATTCAATGACAATAATGAAGTCATCGATATACAAATTTTTTACTCGATTGGCGGTGGATTTATCATTAACGATGAACCAGTTACGACTCATACAGAAGCTCCACTTCCCTACCCTTTTAGTACCGCAATAGAGTTATTACACCATTGCAAAAAACATCAATTAACGATCAAAGATATCATGCTTGCCAATGAATGCACGAAACAATCTTTAGAAGAGGTACAATCCCGATTACTCCACATTGCAGAAGTCATGCGCGCATGCATTAAAAAAGGCTGTCATTCAGAAGGTATTTTACCCGGGGGATTAAAAGTCAAACGGAGAGCCAAAGAACTCTATGAACGACTCAACCAAAAAGGCCTCCCTCTTTCATTTGAATACACCGATAGCATGGCGTGGTTAAATCTTTATGCAATCGCCGTCAATGAAGAAAATGCAGCAGGCAGCCGAGTGGTAACAGCACCTACCAATGGTGCCGCAGGCGTCATTCCAGCAGTATTGCACTATTATCTAGACTTTTACCCTGATACGAAACCTACTGATGCTGTTGATTTTTTACTCGTAGCAGGGGCTATTGCCATTCTTTACAAAAAAGGTGCTTCTATTTCTGGTGCGGAAGTAGGCTGTCAGGGAGAAGTGGGTGTAGCCTGTTCGATGGCCGCAGGCGCTTTGACCGCCATGCTGGGAGGAACCATTGATCAAATCGAAAACGCTGCTGAAATTGCGATGGAACACCATCTTGGCATGACCTGCGATCCAATCGGAGGATTAGTGCAAATACCATGCATAGAACGAAATGCCATGGGTGCGGTTAAAGCAGTGAATGCGGCACGCCTCGCCTTATTAGGTGATGGTCAGCATTTCGTCTCCTTAGATAAAGTCATTGCAACCATGAAGCAAACAGGTAAAGATATGCTCGCGATTTACAAAGAAACCTCTCTCGGGGGACTGGCAGCGAATATTCCAGAATGTTAAATAAAGGCGAGAACTTCTTAAAAACTCATGTTATAATCTCAAAATTAATCAACTTGTTAGCTTAAACATGACCACAGACGTGATAATTTACGAACAACCTCTTAATGAACTCATCCGAGTTTGTTTAAGAATTGAGCTTCTTTTTTTTCAAATGGATCATCAAATTAATGATCCCTCAGAGCTCGCGACACGCAATGTCATTGCATCTATTATTAACCTTTTACAATTACTTGATCGACCTGATCTCAAAGCAAAATTAGCGAAAGAACTCAGTCACCAAACTTCACTGCTCGTTCGTTTGCAGAATACTCCCGAAATCGATCACGAAAAGTTAAATATTTTATTAAAACAACTTGAAGATCTCGCGAGACGCTTCATCGATAGTAGCAAAAAAATCGGGCAAAATTTACGTGATATCGAGCTACTGAATAATTTGCGCTTACATTTGGCGAGCCCAGGTGGTGGTTGCAGTTTTGATATTCCACTTTATTATTATTGGTTAAATCAACCCGCAATAGATCGACAAACCGCTTTAAAATCTTGGATTACAGAATTTGATAACATACGTGCTGCATCTTCTTTAATTTTAAGATTGGTGCGAGAAGGCGCAAAGCAACAACAAAAAACTGCAGACCATGGTTTTTATCAAGAATTATTAGATCCGCAAACCAATTTACGTTTAATTCGTGTTGCTATCCCTAAAGATATTCAGGCTTATCCTGAAATTAGCATTGGAAGACATTATTTAAGTGTAAGATTTTTTATTCCAAATATTGTCGAGAGACCTACGCAATACTTACAGCATTTAACATTCTTTATTTACCACTGCAGCTCCTAACCTAATGTCAAATCATAAAAACATCCAATGCCCCACTTGCGGCAAAAAAAATACGTGGACCAAGGATAATGAGTCACGTCCTTTTTGTAGCGCACGCTGCAAATTAATTGATTTGGGAGCATGGGCGGACGAAACACATCGTATACCCGGGGGCCCCTCTGAACAAATTCCTTCAGAGTCAGAAAAGGATGACGATGAAAATCAAAATCATTCATAGCATTCTTTTTTGTATAATCTGGTTTTTCAATTGTAATGTTTGCGCTTCCGAAAAATTAATAGTTTTATTAGATTGGTTGCCGAACGCTGGGCATGCACCGCTTTTTGTAGCGTTTGACCAAGGTTTTTTTGCAGATGTTGGGTTAGACGTTGCATTACTCGGTCCCGCGAATCCTGCTGACCCGCCAAAACTAGTTGCTGCCAATAAAGCGGACATTGCTATTACCTATGAACCACAATTTATGGAACAAATAGATCGAGGTTTACCATTAATTCGTATTGGAACCTTAGTGGATCGACCGTTGGATTGTTTAGTGGTATTGAAAAAAAGTGGAATTAATTCTATTGAAGATTTAAAAGGAAAAAGTATTGGCGTTAGCACTGGCAGTATTAATAACGTTTCTTTAAAAACCATGCTCGAAAAACATCATTTAACTCTTCAAGATGTGAAACAAATTAATGTGAATTATAATTTAACGCAAAGTTTATTATCTCAAAAAGTCGACGCGGTTACCGGTATGATGCGCACATTTGAAGTGATTCAACTGGATTTAATGCAAGAACCGAATCGTCAATTTTTTCCCGAAGAAAATGGCGTCCCTACTTATAGTGAATTAATTTTTGTAGTGAAAAAAGATCATGTGCAAGATATTCGATTTAAAAAATTCTTGATTGCATTAAAAAAAGGTCGAGAATATTTACAAAATCATCCTGAAGAAACCTGGAAAATATTCGCTAAAAATCATCCGGAATTAAATGATGAACTCAATCATCGCGCCTGGCTTGCAACACTTCCTTATTTCAGCAAAAATCCCGCCGGTTTTGATGAAAAAAAATGGTTAACTTTCGCGAATTTTTTATTTAGAAATGGTATTATTCGAGAAGTTCAGCCGATGGAGCGTTATGCGGTTGATTTAAATCCATAAAAACAGGATTAAAATATGCTAACCACCATTTATCTTTTAATATTATTTGTTTTCGTCATTGGCATTTTGTTACTCGCGATTAAAATATTACAAGACACGATCCACAAAGGATTTCAAGAAACAAGATCGAACGTCAAAGAAGCGCTTACGGATTATTCTGCAGATTTAGGCAAACGAGTTGATAACTTAACTCAAGTTACCGATATTCGTCTTAAAGAAATTAATCAACATGTCGAAAAAAAACTTGCGGAAGGTTTTGAAAAAACCACTGAAACGTTTAGTGATGTGATTAAGCGCCTCGCTTTAATCGATGCTGCGCAAAAGAGAATTACTGAGCTTTCAAATAATGTGATGAGCTTACAGGATATTTTAAATGATAAACGCTCTCGTGGTACATTTGGTGAAGTTCAATTATCAGCATTAATTCGAAATGTTTTACCAGAACAGCATTTTTCATTTCAATTTACATTAAGCAATAATAAACGTCCTGACTGCATGTTATTTTTGCCAGAACCGACGGGGAATATTGCAATCGATGCGAAATTTCCTTTGGAAAATTTTCGATTATTAATGGAGGGTCCGTCGAATGACATTGAAAAAAAACAAATCGAGCAACAATTCAAAATTGATATTAAAAAACATATTCAAGATATCGCAGAAAAATATATTATACCGGGCGAAACTTCTGATGGCGCAGTGATGTTTATCCCTGCGGAGGCCATTTTTGCAGAAATTCACGCAAAATTCCCTGATCTTGTCGCCGCCGCACATCGCGCTAAAGTATGGTTAGTTTCCCCTACCACCATGATGGCAATCTTAACCACTGCGCGTGCGGTACTCAAAGATGCTGCCACTCGCCAGCAATTACATATCATTCAAAAGCATTTAAATATGTTGGCAACAGATTTCGATCGGTTCCAAAAACGCATGGACAACCTCGCGCGACATATTGCGCAAGCACATACTGATGTGGAACAAGTGCATACTTCTGCAAGAAAAATTACCGAGCGTTTTGGTATGATTGAGCAAGTTGAATTAGATAACAAAACTGATTCGAAATTGAGTGAGACAACAGCGGTTTTTTGATAATAATTTTCACTGTCATGCCAGCATGCTTTTAGCTGGCATCCAAGCAGCTTCTTTATGAGCCAACTGGATGCCAGCTAAAAGCATGCTGGCATGACATAAGCTTTTTATTACGATGCAAAAAACGCATCTAATTCACCCTACAAATTAAACTTTATTTTATCTCGTCACTCGCGCAACAAAACCATCAAAAACTTTTTGACCATTCAATTCTTCATCGGTCACATGATGTAAATCTTGCCTTGCTGAAGTATGTCCACCACGCATTAACATACAAGTCATCTTATAAAATTCACCTTGTTTGGCTGGAGAATTTTTTAAAGATTCATGAAGTGAAGCTTTTTCTGGTATAACAAGATCACCCTGATTACCTTTCAAACTCATGTCATCAGTGACATACATATAAGCTTTATTAGCGCTAGGAATTGTAGCATACGCGCGCGCAGCATTAATTTGCCAACCAGAAAAATAGACAAGGCTCGATGCTGTCGATTCTAAAGAATATTCCGCAATAGGAGAAAGTTCACGTCTAACAATCATATGCGCGCCCGCGCTCGAAATAGATGAAAATGAGCGGTCATTAAATAAATTTATTTTTATTCCTTGATCATGAAAATATTTAGCAACCAACGTTGCAACGCCGCCGCCTAATGACAACCCATCTAAAATAATATGCTTAGGTAGCACTTTGCGATCTAAAATTTGTTGTACTTCAGCAATACCGTCAGTGACAAGGTCGTTAATACTTTCAGGTACTTTTAAACTCTTACCTACCCCACGATAATTAAATGCAATAACATTTGCCTTAAGACGATAAGCATCATCCATCAATTGAGGAAGATTATCTTCAAATAAAAAACCATTCCCGTTAAATTTAATAATATAAATGGGAGAGATATTTTCTTGATGGTTAATTTCAATAGTATCTAATTCCGCATTATCATATGTTATAACTTTGCTTGAAATAATCCGTTCAGAATAATGAAATTCCAAATCTCTCATTTGTTCTGTTTTCACTAAAACTGGTGAGCGGGATAGCGCAGGCAAAACAAGTCGGCCCACGCTTTGTAAACGAAAACTTGAAATAGCACCTAATCTTCGCAAACATTCATCGATAAAACTAATTCCCGTTATACTAGTTGGGGGATATGGATCTGGAGCTAAATAATTAGTAAATTGTGGTTTTTCTTCTTTTAAATCGGAATGTTTATTTTTTAAATTGACCAGCTCATTCTTCCTTAACATACTGTTTTACCTCATGTATTTGTTGTTATAGACCAAAACGATAATACGAGCATTTAGCTTTTTAATCAAAGATTATAAATTCCGACCCCTGATGCTAATAGAGTTTGAGCCAAAATTTACCACGTAATAAGATATTATCAAATTTTGATAAAGCATAGATATTGGATCTCAAACCAATATAAGCACCAAATATACTTGCAATGGAAATCCGCCATAAATCATTAAATATATATTGATATGAAGTATTTGTTGATGAAGAGGGTAAATGTATTGCTATAAAACAAATAATAGTAAAAGGAATTTGACATTTAAATGTCTCCCACATTACTTCTAAACCATGCTTATATCCATATACAATTGCTATAATATTCGTAATCAATATAGTATTTGGAAAAATAAGCGAAGATACTGAAAACTGCACTCCAAACAAATTTACAATTTTATGAGACATGACTAAGGCTGCTAACATAAAAGTAACATTTAATGCTCGCAATCTTCCCAAATATTTATATTCCTTCATTGACTGAATGCTATCCTTTTCATAAAAAATTATAATTAGATATGTTTCGTAACGATAGCACCCATTGTTTCTCTGCCATCAAACTTTATTTCTTGAGGAATTTCCTGAGAAAGCAACATAAAATCCAGATAATCAATTTTTAATCCATTATCTTTTAACAATTTCCCTATTAGACTTGGCTCTAAATGATTAAGCTTTTTTGGTAATATCGCAGTCAGTGGATTTGATTTATCCCAAACCGATGACGCATCTTCAATTTCACCAGGCCATGATTCTCCTTCTTTTTTTCTTTGTTCATAAGTCGGTATATAATTTTTCATTAGTTTATTATAAATTGTATAACTTGATATAAAAAGCTTACCTCCAGGTTTTAAAGAGTTAGCAATTTTTTTTATTCCAATTTCTATTTCTTTTCCACTTAAAAAAGGCAAAACGTGTGACGCTAAAACAGCATCTAAACTATTTTCTTTTAATTCAATATCAGGAAACTTTTGATTCAAAGTAGTTAATCTTTTGCTAATTTCTTTTTTAGAAGTCTTCTCAATTTCACTAATTTGTTCTGAGATTATATCAAGATGTTTTTTAGAAATATCACACGCTATAACACGCGCATTATCACTTTGCTGTAAGATTGGAATGGTAGCAACTCCATAGGCAGATCCAATATCCAGAACTGTCCCTTCACTTTTAATTGCATATTCAACAAACGCGGTTGAAATTGGATTTAGCCTATGCATAACGCCGTAATTATTATTTGTCATTGTAAAATTTCCACCAAACATCTTAATCTCCATTAATTTTTAGTTTTTCGTGAATTTAAAATTGTTAAAACAATTACGCCAGTAATATCTTGCTGATTACTATCGTAATAAAGAAAATCTGACCCTGTGATAATGGGCTGTAATTGCCATCTTGGAGAATCTATTATTAATTCTCTCAAAGATAAATCACCGTTCGATTTCATTTTTATTAGAATGATATCTCCATCAGTAGGTTTTTCCTTGGGATCGATGACAAATAACGTACCCAAAGGAAATCGCGGTTGCATAGAGGGTCTGCTTTCTAATCCAAAGGCGTCTTTACTTAACAAGATTTGATTATCTAAAACAATTGGATACCACTCCTTCCAAATAGAAAAGTCTATATCGTAAATGGATTTAGCATTTACCATAGTATGCCAGTCTAACACCGGGATAAATTGAGGTGAACTTCTGTTTAATATTTGAATTGCATTTGAATAATGATCTTGAATCAAAGAATCGATAGAAACATCTAAAAAATCTGCTATTAATTTCAAAGTCGAGATACGAGGATCTGTAGTTTCTCCTGAAATCAATCTACGAATTGTCATAACAGGAATATTTAAAGCGTTTGCAACTTCACTTTCAGTGAGTTGCTTGTTATCGAAAAGTAATCGCAAATTTTTTGCTATTATTTTTGGTTCAGACTCATATAGCTTACCTGCGTTACTAAGATTCACAAAAATTTTCCATAAAAAATAAAAGCACTATTTCAACGAATAAATGATCTGCAACATTAATACTTCCATTTACATATATCAAGTTATTTTTTTATAAAATAATTAACAAAAAAGATTGAAGCAATAACAATAATGTTTAAAACTATCGCAAGTTTGTTATCTGTAATTTAGACTGACCATATAGGTCACCTATAAAATTAATTATATGAACTACTGTTTTAGTTTTTTGAATATATAAAAGGAGTTGTAAATTTCAAATGCCTATGATAACGCCGCTTTATATCTTATTTGGTATCAATTCAATCCCACTTTCAAAAGAAGAAAATCTTTTACTTGAAACTGAACTTTTTTTTCTTGTATGTGACGAGCTAAAAGAAATTTTTAGGGAACAACATAAAGAATATTTTAACTTAACGAAATTTACCATGGAGGAAGAAAACACAATGCTTGAATCCAGATTAATACACTTTATAATCCAAGATATATTATCAACAAAGCAATATGATATTGAAGGAATTGCATATTATACTAATGCACATATTGATATTCTCAATGATGTATATTTTGGCTTAAACAAGTACCCATCAGCGTTATTATTAAGAAAAATCATTGAAATTCATCGAGAAGTTAGACAAGAAATCTATCAAAAAATTAAACAAAAATTAGTTCGTCATCTGAATGATTGAATATAAGGGGAAGATATTCTTCCTCTTAACTTATTTTAATGCGTTATCTCATCATTTTACATAAGTTAATTATTAAACATTTGTGGTAACTCCTAGTTTAATTAGGAAAAATATTTAAGGATACAAATAACATAATTGCTTCATTTTTACACAGCATAGAACTGCTATTAATTATTTAGTTTTTGTCTGTATAATACAGCCACTTTCATTATCAATATATATAGGTATTTTATGGGCTTTCTTAACGGTAAACGTGCTTTAATTTTGGGATTGGCAAGCGATCGTTCGATTGCTTATGGTATCGCTGATGCGATGCATCGTGAAGGGGCGGAACTTGCACTGACTTATCCAAACGATAAATTTAAAAACCGTGTCGAAGAAATGGCAAAAACATGGAACACTAAAATAACTCTTCCTTGTGATGTAGGCTCTGATGAACAAATTATTCAGCTATTTTCCGACCTCGAAAAACATTGGGATAACTTAGATATTATTATTCACTCCGTCGCTTACGCGCCCGCAGATCAACTCGAAGGTGATTATTTGACAGCATTGAATCGCGAAGGATTCAGAATTGCTCATGATATTAGTTCATACAGCCTCGGCGCTCTTGCTAAAGCTGGCTTAAAAATGATGGAAGGCCGAAACGGTTCAATTTTGACATTAAGTTATCTTGGTGCAGAACGCGCGATGGCTTCTTATAATGTCATGGGTCTTGCAAAGGCAAGTTTAGAAGCAAATGTGCGCTATCTTGCACAAAGCCTTGGTCCAAAAGGAATACGAGTTAATGCTATTTCAGCAGGTCCGATTAAAACACTCGCTGCTGCTGGCATTAAAGATTTTCGTAAAATGCTCGCTTTCAACGAAAATATTTCTCCATTGCGTAAAAAAGTCACCATTGAAGAAGTAGGCAACGTTGCTGCATTTTTAACTTCAGATTTAGCATCGGGTATCACTGGTGAAATTGTACATGTAGACGCGGGATTCCATGCAATTGTTCCGATGCAAATGGAGTAATTTAGGTCATCCTGAGCGTAGCGAAGGATCAGTTTACGATCCCGCATTACGGTGGTGAATTAAATCGATCCTTCACTTCGTTCAGGATGACAAAATACAACAAAGCGGGACGTACGAGTGAATGACAGATAGCGTTTTTTTTTGTATAATACTGAATAAAATGAGCGCAGTTATTTCTTTGGAGGCAACATGAAAAAAGTCATTGGTATTTTAGGTTTAATTTTAAGCTTGCAAGTGAATGCAGGAACCGAAAACCTAAATTCAACTTTATTAATGACATTCAACCAAAAAATTAGCTTACCTAATCCAAAAAAACCATCGACATTAATTTATGTCGGTCAAGATATTGCTCATCCATTAGTTGCCATTGCAAATGAGTCCATTTGGAGAGGTCAAGCTATTAGTATTGGTTAATAGCTTTATCTTCCTAGTTTTCTGGAAGGTTGCTCTTGCACTTCTTCGGGTAATTTTTGTGAAAGTTTAGTTGGACTATCGGAAATTAGACCTGCAACTCGATCATTTGTAAGCGATCTACCAAATACATGGTTGTTTAATAAATCTGTCCTGCCATAATCACCCTCAAGATATATAGCATTTGCTCTTTAAAAACTTTACTATTGTGATGGAACGCGCACCTCTACCGACATGATGATTGTATTGTCAGTATTTCGATTTAGTTTAACGTCGCCTAAAAAGAAATCGTATTTCTTAAATTTTGTTTCTTTTCTTTTTCTCATAAATTTAATTAATTCTTTAACTTTTTTTGGCGAATTTTTTGTAAGCAATGTTATGCTGCCTAAATAATCAAGTGGATCTTTGCCTTTCGCAACAACAGCATTCCAGATTAACCATGGAAATTCTAATATTTGATCTAGCTCTGCGATGCTCACATTCTCAATATTGGTATAACCCGCATCGTGCATATAAATTTCTATCACAGGCGATGCATATTCATTAAATATATCTGATACTTTCTTGCCGTTTAACAGTCTTTGTACTCTATTCATGACGCTATGTTCCAAGGTAACAATTTTTCGTAATCCTCAATTGTCTTACAATAAGGTATCTTCTTTAATACCTTAACGTAATAATGATAGGGATCAAGTCCGTGCAGTTTGGCAGTCCTGATAAAGCTCATATGCATACACAATGCCCTGGCGCCATCCTGAGACGCGCAAAATAGAAAATTCTTTCTTGCGATCACTAGTGGTTTAATTTCTTGTTCCGTAAGATTGTTGTCTATTTCCAGGCGCCCATCCTCCAAAAAACGAGTCAATCCATCCCATCGATTGATGCAGTAGGACATAGCTTTACCCAGGGCAGACTGCGGTAACGTTGTAGGATACATTTCATCTAACCAAGACTTAAATTTCTCCATCAATGGTTTTGATTTTTTCTGCCGTAATTCATAACGCTCTTCTGGTTTGAGATGATTGTTTTTCGCTTCACGTTCAATTTTATAAAGCTCTTTAAAAAACCGCATCGCTGTTTTGGCAAGACCTTTGCCTTTGGCACCTTGTGCAATGGGTTCAAATTTCCTCCGGGCATGGGAATTGCAATTCACAATCTTTGCAATCGTCGCGCCGACCAGATCAAAAAAATTATCTCCATCTGTATGCAAATATCCTTCAAAACCTGCAAACCAGTCGTAGACAAATTTTTTATGCTCTTTTTCATTGTATGCATACAAAATAACCGACTTTTCAGGGGGCCCGCCGCATATACAGTAAACATAAGACTTGGTTTCGGCCGCACGTCCTGGTTCATTCAGCACTTGCATCGTTGTTGCATCGCATGATGCAATATCGTTCTCAATCGCTGAATCTTTCAGTAAATTCCAAAGAGGCTGCATCGGAGATCTTAAATCAATCTGCCAGCGAGCCATGCTCTGACGTGAGCAATCGACTCCGTAACGCTCATTCAATTGTTTTTCTAAATGATAAAGGGGTTGACGGTCTTCGAACTTGCTGACGACAAGAAACGATAAAAATTCTTCTGTTGCCTTTACTTTGGGGAGTATATGTAAAGGCGCAGGTGCTGTAATGATTTCTCCATCGCAGCCTTTGGGACAAGCAACTACCTCACGGCGTTGCTCAATGATTTCGTGAACAGGAGGTTGATAATGTATGAGTTTTTTTATTTCATAACGAATCACTGATTTGCATGTACCACAATCACATATCTTATCGTTTTCTGAGACAGGAATAATATCAATACGTACGGGTAAATCTTTGTTATTTTTATGTTTCTTCTTTCTGACATGAGGCGCTATTTTTATCTCATCTTCTTGTCTGTCCCCACGCGCGTCTTCAATTGCAAATTTGGTATCTTCCTCAAAAAAGTTTTTTTGTGGATTCTCTGGGTCAATGTCAATGTAACGTTCAGATTTTTTTCCAAAACGATGGCGTAACAATTCCTTTAATTGTGCGTGCATCTGATCGTAAGCTTGCGCGTACTGTTCGCAGCGTTTTTCTAAGGCACTGTTGGCAGCTTTCAAAGATTGGATTTCATCATTTAGATTTTTAATTGTGCTTTCAAAATTCATGGGTAAATCGCTATTTATTATGCGCAAATAATACTATAAAAATAGCGATTTTTCAGCATTTTTATTGGTTTTTTTAATAAAAATTCTTCGGTGTTATTTCAGGTAAGGCGGATTGTTTCATATAATCCAACCCGGACAATAACCAGCTTAATTGATCACGCGATAATTCTAATGTCTGATCGTTAATGCTTGGAAATTTTAATTTTCCTTTTTCGATTCGCTTATAAAACAAACAAAAGCCATTCCTATCCCACCATAACATTTTTATCTTATTCGCATGGCAATTTCTGAATAAAAATAACTGGCCTGAAACAGGATTTAATTGTAGGTGGTCTGCAATGAGAATCACAATTCCGTCGATTTGTTTACGGAAATCAATAGGTTTTGGGTATAACCAAATGGGCGTGGTATAAGATAGCAGCATTCTTACATCATCCTATCTAAAATCAATATCAATGCCTCTTTATCATGGATATGTAAATCATTACCATTTTTAAAAATTATCGAACAAATTGGTTTATTTTTCGATGAATTTATTGCGGGTTTTATTTTAATAGGAATAAGCGGATGGCAAGATTTTTTTAATCTTTTTTCCCAATAATTAAATCGAAAGTAACTGATGTGATTAGCACGGCAATAAGCGGATTTACTGAGTTGACTTTTCTTTTGGGATTCAATTTGACTTTCCCAATATGCTTTATCTTCTATGATTGTTTTAGATGATGTGCAGGTATTTAATTCAAGTGCTTTCATTTTATATTTCCAAATAGTGAAAGCAAGTACTATTGCAAAATAATAATCTTAAAAAAAGATGGGGTTTATAGATCGCTTACAAATAGCTGATTTAATTAAAGCAAAACAAATTGATAATCCAGCATTACAAAAATGGATTATTAAATTAGAGGATATTGTCCGCACCTGTCCTAAAGCAATTATTCCTTCAGGAATATTAGAAACTTTTGATAAGTTACAGGAAGAAACGCTTAGTCAAGGATTGAAAAAAACTTCAATGTAGGGTGGATTAGCATCCAACAAGGCCTATCTGGATGCCAGCTAAAAACATGCTGGCATGACAGACTCTTGGTAGCAATATAATGTAGGGTGGATTAGTCGTGTTTTTTACGACGTAATCCACCAAAGTATTATTACTTCGCTACAATTTTAGCTTGGTCCACAACGCTCTGTTTATACAATTCGTATTCCAACAAGCCTTGCGTATTTTGGATTTGCTCGGCAAAAACTTTATAATCGTCTTTATTAGCTAGTTTTCCATCTCTCACTTCATCTAAAGCAATAATACCGTAGCCATCCGATAACCGAGTTGTTTGGTAAGTCACATGATCGGCATTTTCAGGTATAGGCATATCGAAAGCAGCCTCTAAAATAGCTGGGTTGACGCTCGTTGCCATACGCGCAATCCAACCTACCGAATTCCAATTCAAATGGTTGTCTAGTAAAACTTGATTTGATTCCGTATTACTTTTAAGTTTTGAAACAATCTCTTCTGCGATTTTAAACGTTTTTTCATTCACTACTTCTTTTGTTAACTTATCTACTATTTGTGATCGCACTGTATCTAATGATTGTGTCGATGGAAGCTGATGTTGTTTTACTCGTATCACAGCAACAGAATCTGAGGTAAGCTGAATAACATCGCTATTATTTTTTAAATTTAAAACGTCATTACTAAATGCCGCTTCACGAACTTTATTATTTTGAGCAATATCCTTACCCGGTTTATCTTTGCTAAATAATTCACTGGTCTTAACGGGTAAATTCAATAACTGTGAAGAAGTCTGTAAATTTTCGGGATGTTCATACGAAGATGAAGCTAATTTTTCTCGTATTTCAGTAAATTGTTCTTCAGCTTTTTGTCGTTTGACTGCTTCAATTAGTTGAGGTTTTGCTTGCTCAAAAGTTTGTGACGCATTGTTTTGCAAATTATCTTTATAATAATCTTGAAGTTCTTGCTCAGTTGGCAGAATATTATTTGTAATATCTTTCATTGAAAATGCAATGTACTCAATGCTCACTTGTTCAGGAGTCTTGAATTCATCTTGATGTGCTTCGTAGTATGCATTGATCTTTTCTTCAGGAACTTGAATAGATTGTATCGGTACGATAGCGAATGGTACGACGGTGTACCGTACTTTACGTTCTTGATTCACTAATGCGATAGATTGATCAATTTCATAAGGTAATGCAAAAGAGGTGAAAATCGTTCCTAATCGCGGTTGATCAATTAATAATGATGTCTTGATGAGATCAAGGAAATCACTCGCAGAATATAGGCTCAAGGATAACACCTGTTGAAAGCGCGTAATAGAAAACTGACCGTTCACTTGAAACTCTGGCATGCTTTCTAAAAAACTATCTACCTGACCATTTGAGATTCGGTAATCTTGTTTAAGCGAAGCTTGTTTTAACACTTGAAGATCTATTAAGCTCTGTAACGCTCGGGTTTTAAGCCCTGCTTCTGCATTAGAGGTAATATCGTAATTAGAGGCTTGAACTTGACGACGTAAACGTTCGTACGCAACACCCAGCTGACTTTTTGTAATTTCTACGCCATTGACTTCTGCTACTGTGGAATTAACACCACCACCAACAAAATAACTGTGAATCCCCCATAAACCAAAAGAGAGAATAAGTAATGAAATGATAACTCCTGCTATCCAACCTTGTGTACGATCTCTAATGCCCTGCAGCATATAAGCACTTTCTCTCTCTATGAGACAAGTATCAATGATGGCGGAGTGGACGGGACTCGAACCCGCGACCCCCGGCGTGACAGGCCGGTATTCTAACCAACTGAACTACCACTCCAATCCTAAACTTTACTTCTAAATTTGGTGGGTGCTGAGGGGTTCGAACCCCCGACCCTCGCCTTGTAAGGGCGATGCTCTCCCAGCTGAGCTAAGCACCCAAGTAAGAAGGACTTCTTGTCCAACTTACATAAACACGGAAGATTATAAAAAAACTTGGCAATGATTTATATCGTAATTGATAAGCACTGTCTAGTTATCTTTTTTATCTTCTTTTACTGCTTCTTTTAACGCTTTTCCTGCTTTAAAGCCAACAACTTTAGCCGCTTTAATTTTAATCTCTTCACCCGTTTGAGGATTTCGACCCTTGCGTGCTGCTCGCTGTCTTACAACAAACGTACCGAAGTTGACAAGCACAACTGGCTCATCATTTTGTAACGATGATGCAATAGCATCTAGCATTGCAGCCAATGCGCGCTCAGCGGCGGCCTTGGTAACTTCAGCTTTTTCTGCAACTAGCTCAATTAGCTCTGCTTTGTTCATATACCCTCTTCTTTCAGAAGTCATCCGTAATCAGTGAAGTGAGATTTATACATTTGTAGGAAACTTAAGTCAAGCAATCTTATAAATATTTTTTGGGGTGTTTATTTACGAGACGCTACAGATATTGAACGCCATATTTTATGACAAAATTTAGAGTTAAATGATGGGAATATTTGGAATAAATTTTGCAGCGAATGGTGGATAACAATAGATTAGTTAGCGGGATAAACCCTCACCCCTAACCCCTCTCCCATGAATGGGAGAGGGGAAAAATTACGCGAGATAAACCTTTCCCATGAATGGGAGAGGGGAATTATCAGTGAGCGCGCACACGATCAGAGTTTTTGCGTGATTTTTTGGTACTTGCTGCAATCATCGCTTTAAGCTTTTTACTCTTTGCGGGTAATCGATCAGGATAGCCATTTAATGCATAAGATAATACTTCATCAATCCAACGTACCGGCTTGATATCCAAATCTTTTTTGATGTTGTCTGGAATATCTTTTAAATCCTTCACATTCTCAGCAGGAATAATAACGCTCTTTATTCCACCGCGATGTGCTGCCAATAGTTTCTCTTTAATACCACCGACGGGCAATACTTCACCACGTAAGGTGATTTCACCTGTCATTGCATAATCCGCACGAACAGGAATATGTGTTAATACAGAAACCAATGCCGTACACATACCGATACCAGCACTCGGTCCATCTTTGGGTGTTGCGCCTTCTGGAACGTGGACATGAATATCATGTTTCTCAAAGAAAAGTTTCGGTATTCCCAATAATGGAGCACGTGAACGCACAACGGTTAAAGCGGCTTGAATAGACTCTTTCATCACATCGCCTAATTGACCGGTATTGGTGATTTTACCCTTACCTGGTACCGTGACTGCTTCTATATTTAATAATTCACCACCCACTTCAGTCCAAGCTAGCCCTTTGACTTGACCCACTTGATCTTTTTCATCAGCGACATCATAACGGAAACGTCTTACCCCTAAATAATTTTCGAGGTTAGCAACCTCAATGATTTTCTTTTTCTTCGATTTATCTTTTAATAAAATGTCTTTGACCACTTTACGAAAGATTTTTGAAATTTCTCTTTCAAGATTACGAACGCCAGCCTCGCGTGTGTAATAACGTACAATATATTGTACGACTTCGGCAGGAATTTCGATCTCAGATGCTTTCAAACCATTGGTTTCTAACTGTTTAGGAATCAAGTGTCGCAAAGCAATATTAATTTTTTCATCTTCGGTATAACCAGGTATGCGAATAATTTCCATACGATCACGAAGCGCTGGTGGAATATCTAAAGTATTCGCCGTTGCAACAAACATCACATCGGATAAATCATAATCCACTTCAAGATAATGATCGTTGAATGCATGATTTTGTTCTGGATCTAATACTTCCAATAAAGCGGATGCGGGATCGCCACGAAAATCGGTAGACATCTTATCAATTTCATCAAGCAAGAAAAATGGATTGCATACATCAGTTTTTGAAATTTTTTGAATAATTTTTCCAGGCATAGCACCGATATAGGTACGACGATGACCACGAATTTCAGCTTCATCTCGAATGCCACCTAAAGACATACGAATGAATTTTCGACCGGTCGCATTTGCGATGGATTGTCCTAGAGAAGTTTTACCAACACCAGGAGGACCTACTAAGCATAAAATAGGACCTTTTAATTTTTTCACTCTTTTTTGGACGGCGAGATATTCTAGAATGCGTTCTTTGACTTCTTTTAATCCGTAATGTTCTGCTTCTAAAATAGCTTCCGCTTCTGACAATTTAGCGCGTAATTTGGAATGATCTTTCCAAGGTAACGACAACATCCAATCTAAATAATTGCGAGAAACGGTCGCTTCTGCAGACATTGGCGACATCATTTTTAATTTATTTAATTCAGCTTTACACTTATCACGTGCTTCGTCCGTCATTCCGGCTTTTTCAAGTTTTTTCGTCATTGCTTCAAATTCATTGGGCGTTTCTTCAAGCTCCAATTCTTTTTGAATCGCTTTCATTTGTTCATTGAGATAATATTCACGTTGTGTTTTTTCCATTTGACGTTTAACACGACCGCGAATTTTCTTTTCGATTTGTAATAAATCAATTTCAGATTCCATGACAGCGACGAGTTTTTCTAATCGTTTCGCTAAATCCATGATCTCAAGAATTTTTTGCTTTTCTTCCAATTTAATTGATAAATGTGCCGCAATAGTGTCTGCTAAACGACTACCATCTTCGACGGAAAGTACTGACGCTAAAATTTCTGTAGGAATTTTTCGGTTTAATTTGACGTATTGTTCAAATTGAGATTTTAAAGAACGAATAAGAATTTCTATTTCACGAGATTCTAAATTCGTGTCCGTCAATAATTCAACGTCCGCTAAAAAATACGCTTCGTTCGGAACAAACTTAGTGACTTTTGCGCGTCTGACACCTTCAATTAAAACTTTCACGGTGCCATCAGGTAATTTTAATAGTTGCAATACCGTTGCGAGTGTTCCAACAGAATATATACCTTCTTCTGAGGGTTGTTCTTCCGTTGCACTTTTTTGCGTTGCCACAAGAATTTGTTTATCAGCCGCCATTGCGACTTCAAGTGCCTTAATGGATCGTGGTCGACCAACGAACAAAGGAACTACCATAAAAGGATAGACAACCACATCGCGTAATGGCAACACTGGAACGCCTAAAAGATTATCACTTGTTTTGCTCAAAGTCATCGTGAGTTTCCTTTGAAGTGGATTTGTGGGTTTACATTTATATTATAAACGACTTGGAATGAATTCTCACTCCGTCGCCGCATATGCCTGATCAGTATTTTGATACATGATGATCGGTTTTGATTCGCCTGTAATGGTCGTTTCATCAACAATCACTTTAGCGACATTACTTAAAGAAGGAAGCTCGTACATGGTATCAAGGAGCACTTTTTCTAAAATTGACCGCAAACCGCGCGCGCCAGTTTTCTTTTTAACACAAAATTCAGCAATTGTATTCAAAGCAGCATCACGAAATTCTAAACTTGCACCTTCCATTTCAAACAATTTGCGATATTGTTTGACCAGGGAATTCTTCGGTTCAGTTAAAATATTGATCAAAGCTTGCTTATCTAATTCTTCAAGGGTTGCAACAACCGGCAAACGACCAATCAACTCTGGAATTAATCCGTATTTAATCAAATCAGCAGGTTCCACTTCGCGCAATAATTGATCCATTGATTTTCCATCAATTTTGCTATGAATTTCGGCTGAAAAACCAATGCCGGATTTTTCTGAACGATCACGAATCACTTTTTCGAGACCCGCAAAGGCACCGCCACAGATAAACAGAATATTTTTCGTATCAACTTGAATAAATTCTTGTTGTGGATGTTTGCGACCACCTTGTGGAGGAATGGAGGCAATCGTACCCTCAATCAGCTTTAATAATGCCTGCTGAACGCCTTCACCAGAAACATCACGTGTAATAGATGGATTTTCGGATTTTCGGGAAATTTTATCAATTTCATCAATATACACAATACCCGTTTGAGCTTTTGCAACATCATAATCACATTTCTGTAATAACTTTTGAATGATATTTTCAACATCTTCCCCGACATAACCCGCCTCGGTTAAAGTTGTTGCATCCGCAATGACAAAAGGCACGTCTAACAATCGGGCGAGTGTCTCGGCAAGCAGCGTTTTGCCGCTACCCGTAGGACCGACAAGCAAGATATTGCTCTTATTCAGTTCAATATCATCCTTTGACTTATTGCGTAAGCGTTTATAGTGGTTATAAACCGCAACTGAAAGTGTTCTTTTTGCGTAAGCTTGTCCGATGACATATTCATCTAAAGTCTTGCAAATTTCCATCGGGGTTGGTAATTGAGGAAGTACATCGCTGACACTATCCTTTGCATCATTTTTACCTTCATTAATGATTTCATTGCAAAGTGCAACGCATTCATCACAAACGTATACAGCGGGACCGGCAATCAGTTTACGAACTTCATGCTGGCTTTTGCCGCAAAAGGAACAGTGTAAAACTTTATTACTCCCATTAGCACTCATAGAAGAACCTCTAAGTGAATAATATTCAATATATTGTCAATCTTATAAATTTCAAGTGTCATTATCTTTCTTTTTGGACGTTTCCGTCACTTTTCTTTGCTCGAGAATTTGATCAATTAAATGATATTCGCGAGCTCTTTCAGGACTCATGAAATTATCTCTATCCGTATCTTTGGCAATATTTTCAATAGGTTGACCCGTATGTTTCGCCAAAATTTGATTGAGACGATTGCGAACTTTTAGAGTTTCTTCTGCGTGAATCGCAATATCTGAAGCTTGGCCTTGTACACCACCTAAAGGTTGGTGAATCATGACCCGTGAATTGGGAAGGCAATAACGCTTGCCTGCAGCACCACCTGCGAGTAATAAAGCACCCATACTCGCTGCTTGTCCCAGACACATTGTGCTTACATCCGGTTTAATAAACTGCATTGTATCATATATTGCCAGCCCGGAGGTCACGACACCGCCTGGCGAGTTAATATATAAAGAAATATCTTTGTCCGGATTTTCTGATTCTAAAAATAGCAATTGAGCGACAACTAAATTAGCCATCATATCGTCGATAGGGCCTACAATAAAAACTAAACGATCTTTCAGTAATCGTGAAAAAATATCAAACGATCGTTCGCCTCTTGCGGTTTGTTCCACAACGATTGGAACAAGCCCAGAATTCAAAATATGATGTGATGCGTTGCTAGACATTACTTCATTCCTATCCTATAAAAAAGTTTTACGTATTTATTTTACCGCTGATAAGCTCATTATAGCTCGTCATTTTTTCGGTGACCTGAACTTTTTCTAGCAGTTTTTCGACTAACTGCTCTTCTAAAACCTGCATTTCAACGTCAGCCTTCGCACGTTTATTGTTAGCGTACCATTGCATGACTTCAGCTGGATTTTCATACACAGAAGATAACTGTTCAATTTGCGCTTTAATACGCTCTCTATCTGGTAAAATATCATATTGTTTGATCAAATGTGCAACCAATAATCCTAATATCACATTTCGTTTCGCCGCATCATTAAAAGTTGCCATTTCAGCTTCAGAATGATTGTGCGCTTTACCTGCATGATGTGGATGTAATTCATCATGAATACGCTTTGCTTCGCGTTCAATCAGTGCTTTCGGCACTTCAAGCGGATTTTGCTGAATCAATTGATCGAAAACCTGCGTTTTTAATTTAGCTTTTACAACGCGATATAATTCACGTTCGAGGTTTTTACGTACCTCATTACGAAAATCAGCGACTTCACCGCTTTTGACACCCATTTTCTTCACAAAAGTGTCATTTAATTCAGGTAATTGCGCTTCAGAAATACTATGCGCTTTGACGTGAAATTCGGCTGCTTTTCCTGCAAATTCTTTTGAGAAATAATTTTCTGGAAAAGTGACTGCAAGGGTTCTTTCTTCATTGGGTGTAATGCCAATTAACCCTTCTTCAAATCCTGGGATCATCGATTTACTACCAATAATAATTGGATAATCGTGTGCTTCTCCACCGGTAAATGCAACACCGTCCATCGTACCTTTAAAATCAAGGATAACTTGATCTTCGTTTGCCGCAGGACGTTCGACCTTTTGCCATACCGCTTGCTGTTTTCGAAGGTGTTTTAACACATTATCGATATCATCATCGGTGATCGTTGAAATTTGTTTTTCGAGCGTACTTAATTCGAAATTAACAGCCGTCACTTCAGGCAATACTTCAAATACTGCAACAAATTCTAAGGGTTGACCTGGTACTATTGCGGAAGGTGAAACCGTTGGGGTGCTAACTGGATTTAATTTTTCTTGATTAATCGCTGCATATAAAGACGATTGAATAACTTCGCTTAACGCTTCTTGTCGGGCAGAATCGCCGTACCAACGTTGAATATCCGCCAAAGGCACTTTACCGGGACGAAAACCTTTAACTTTTGCGGTTTTTGACAATTTTAGAATGCGTTTATTATAAGCTTCATCTAATTTTTCAACGGGAACAACCACGGTGATGCGTCGTTCTAATTTATTGGGTGCTTCAACAGATACTTGCATAAAACCCTCAAATAAAAAATCATTTTCCTAATAAAAAAACCAGGCGCTTTCGGTTTGAACGATAAGCCCCTAAATCTCTATATTATAGTATAAAAACGTGTGTCCGAAAACCATCCTAGGATAATCCTGAATGGTGCGAAAGGAGAGACTCGAACTCTCACGGGTTTCCCCACTGGAACCTAAATCCAGCGCGTCTACCAATTCCGCCACTTTCGCAAAAAGTTAACTGCGGGCAAACCGTGAAAGGTATAGTGATTAAGACTGGCTGTCAAGTTAATGATTAAAGCCAACCTTTTTTTATCAAAAAAAGTTGCAACTCATGAATATAACATCGCCATTTTCATCATTTTCTTTGGTATCGACGATGGTAATCGTGCCCGTTTTATCAGCAAAATCTCCTGAATATTGCGGGCAGGTTTTAAGGAGAACAGGAAGGTTCATTGTGATGACTTGATTATGATAGGTCCAAGTGGCATGCCCAACATTCGTCAAACTGGGGTCATAACAAAAAATTTCTCTAAAAGTAGGATTGTCGCAATCCCCTTTACCAAAATTGTAATCTGCGATAATAGTGTCGTTTTTATGCATTTTGACATTGTTAAAAGGGACGGTTTTGTGGATAGTAACGGCGGCATGGGCATTGATTGCTATTAATAGAATGCTGAAAAATATTATATTTTTCAAAATGTAGTCCCTTAGGGTAAATCAACTACTATGATTTTAACTGGACATTGACTTGTTAGAAATAGTCAAAAGCGGCAGGTTTAAAATTTATTTATGGCCTTCTGGAGGAAGTGGGGGGAGTAACCGTTTCTTCATTGTCATTTGACTTATCAACACCACTGATAAGTACTGGATCATCATTAATCCTTGGCGCATCGACAATAGGTTCGTCTTCAACTCGATTATTGGGTGAAACCAACTTGGTTAGGCTTGCATTCTTGGTTAGGCTTGCATTGGAAGGTATACGAATGTGTTGTATCTTCTTCTGATCTTTTGGATTATCTTCACTTGAGGATACAGATGAGGATACAGATTCGAGTTTATCTTCTTTAGGGTCATTAAAGAAACTTTTGGCGGCTCTAATCACACCTGCGAAAACTGCCGCTCCTAAAGCTAAAAAACCCGCGTGCGCAAAACTCAGGAAGGTCGCCGCCCCAACAAGTTCGGCAACTAGTCCTACCCCGGTGAGAGCAAAAGCTACACCAACACCTACCGCTAAACCGATACCAATAGCGTTAAAGAAGGTTGGATTCTTATTGTATATTGACTTAAAGAAGTCTGTTATTGAATCCCAGAATGATTTATTTTCTAACGGTTTGATTCTTATTCTGGTATATCTCGGTTCATCATCCTGTAATGAGCTTTCTTTATCCATGCTAGAGTAAAGCTTTTTATTAAGTTTGTTTTTGTAACTGATATATTTATCCAAAAGATTCAATAAATTTAATTTACTATTATTGGGTTCATAAAAAAAACCTTCTAACATTACTGATTCTTCTGCGATGGTCTTCGAAAGAATTGTTAAATTAATTTTAATTATTTTTAGTTTTTCTAATTTTTCCTCATAAGTCAGTTTTCCTAAAATGGAATTAGTATTTTTTAATAACGTTCTAAATATTTCCGAAAATCCGACAATTGCACTGCCATTGGCGATAACTGAAGTTCGCAAACGATTTATTTCGTCGCGTATGCTTTCAACATCAGGTAGTTTCGTTGAGTGATTTCGTGGTTTCATTTCAGTGCCTGTTACGTGAAGGTGAACGTGGTGTTGGAGGCTCTGGAGGTTTTTCTCTAATAGTACCCTCTTTAGGATTTGAATTTGTCACACCAGAGTTTATTTGTTGTGGCGCATTATTATTTACATGCTCTTTGGATGCTTCCACAACCGCACCTTGTGCCCTTCTTCCTGAGTGTTTCGTCGGAGGCAATATAATATGTCGCATGTTATATTGCTCTGGAGGTAAAATTTTTATTGGTTCCTTCTTGGAATCCATCAACCAACCTTGGACTGCTCTAAGAAGACCTCCAACAACCCCCGCTATGCCTGCTACTATTGCGCTACTTGCAGCACCTGCAGCAAGGGCTCCCCCTCCTATACCTAACTCAATGAGTCCACCAACTCCCGTCGCAGCTACAGCAATAAGGAGAACAACGAAAACAGCAGCAAATACATAAAGCCCTATTTTAAAAGATTCAGCTGCCAGATTTTCTTTTTTTGGCTGCCATTTGGGGATTTCTCTGATACTTCCTTCCCTTCCCAGATCTATTGCAGCTGGCGAAGCTTTAATTGGAGGGATTTTCGTGTTTTTCATGTCAGAAAGATGAGATTGGTATTTTTCGAAAATATTATTTAAATTTATCTCGCTAAATTTCCCATCAGAGTATGAAGATCTTAGAAACAAATGAAAACTTACCAGAGAATCTACTCTACGAATTTTTTCCAGGACAACTAAAAAATCCTTTTTTTCAACAGGACCAATAGCCTCATTAGTATTATCTATTAAGGCATAAAGATATTTTTCAATTTCTTTTTCATCCTTTAATAAAAATACTTCACAGGTCCTCCCGAACGACACACTAATCTCGTCATCGCTTAACAAACCATTCGGCCCATCTTTACGTGTTTCCATTTTAATACCTCAAACCTTTTTAAAAATCATCATATTATTATAGTATATGACAAAATATAGATCAACATATATGTAAAAAGGTTATTTATTATACTATTCAATTAATTATTATTAAGTTATAAAAAAATGTTATTATTAAACAATAAGTTAAATATTATAATTTCTGTTGGAAAGATGACAACTTATAAAGCAAAAGAGCAAAAAATGGAAAAATAATGAAAAAATTAAAAAAAAAATGAATCAAACAAGGGAGGGAATAGATGGGCCGTGTTGGGAAGTTGGGATCGCCCCCTCGATGCAAATAATCTTATTTTTTGCTTTCCAACTTCGCCTCGATGCGGGTCAGCTTTTCATTTAATATCTGAATTTGGTCGTTGGTTTTATAAATAAGATTAAAAGATTGTAAAAATACAGGTAAGACGATAGTAAGAAGAATACCGATTACCCAATAAAAAAAATGGCTTTCCAGTTTTTTTTCAATTTTATTTTCAAGCTCTTTTCTCAGTTCATTATAGGGCTGAAATTGAAATGGCAATTGATCAATACTCATTAACTAGACCTCACTTGATCAATTTGTTGAAAAAACTTTGTAAAATTTTGATCCTTTAAAGAATATCGCAAACCAAAAGAGCCATTCTGAAAAGATATACTAAATTGTTCATAATCATTAATAATTTTTCTTTCAATGCCAATGATTGTGTTAAGGAAGAAGCTTTTTGCTTGGATTTCATTTGAATCAATGTCAATTTTCACCAGCCTAAAATTCGTTAGAATATAAGCAATGACTCCTTTGGTATTATCGTCCAAATTAGCATTGAGAACGAGATCTGACACAGGCTCATCGCCATTTATGGCCCCCACAACAAAATCAGTAATGATTTGTTTTCTGGAATCATCAATTTTTGGATTATCCAGTTTAAAAATATTGTCAATAATAGTATCAATCGCTTCTTTCTTTTTCGACATTGTCAAAACCATAAGCACCCCAAATTTTAAATATTTGCCTGTTCCGCGTATTCTATATCATGAAATCATTGGAATGAAAAAAATAAAAATGAATCAAACAAGGGAGGGAATAGATGGGCCGTGTTGGGATCGAACCAACGACCTATTGATTAAGAGTCAACTGCTCTACCAACTGAGCTAACGGCCCCCCCAGAGGCTAAATCTTACAGTAGAAAGCCCACATTCGGCTAATCTTGCGAGATTTTTTGTAAAAAAATGCTCACATACCAAAACGTATGCTGCGCTTTTTTTACAAAAAATCTCGCAACCTTAGCGCAAATCTGGACTTTATTTGCGATCTTAAACTTCATAAAATCCTGATACTTGGGGTGAACGACGGGGCTCGAACCCGCGACAACCGGAATCACAATCCGGGGCTCTACCAGCTGAGCTACGTCCACCGTGAAATAAAGAGATTGGCGCGCCTGACAGGATTCGAACCTGTTACCCTCGGCTTAGAAGGCCGATGCTCTATCCAAATGAGCTACAGGCGCATATAAATTGGTCGGGGTAGAGGGATTTGAACCCCCGACATCCTGCTCCCAAAGCAGGCGCGCTACCAGACTGCGCTATACCCCGAACCCTGTCACAACTAACCATCAAGGCACCGAATGATACGCATTGATGATGCGACAGTCAATTCTTATCATGTATGATTTAAAACATTTTATTACGTGATTCTTAAAGTGAATATTGTATAATCGAGCAACACGCTTTGGAACAAAAATAATGACAGCAAAACTCATCGATGGCAAAAATTTTGCCGCACAAATGAAAAAAGAAATTTCGACCGAAATCACCACCCGCCGCGAAGAAGGCCATCCAGATCCAGGATTGGCGGTTATCCTCGTCGGAGAAGATCCCGCATCACACATTTACGTCCGTAATAAAAGACAAGCTTGCAATGATGTTGGTATCCAATCTTTTTATTATCCTTTACCAAACGAGACGGAAGAAAAACAAATCGTCGATCTTATTCATGAATTAAATCAAGATCCGAAAGTGAATGGCATTCTTTTACAATTACCCCTGCCCTCTCATATCGATAGCGATGGATTACTTGAACTCATCAATCCCGATAAAGATGTCGATGGATTTCATCCCTATAATCTCGGAAGATTAGCGCAACGAAGACCACTTTTACGTCCTTGTACGCCTTATGGCATTATGATGCTTCTTGATAGCATTCAACAACATTACAAAAATCAGCATGCCGTTATTGTCGGCGCATCTAATATTGTCGGTCGACCCATGGCTTTAGAATTATTGTTGGCAGGATGCACTGTGTCAGTTTGTCATCGTTTCACCGGTGATTTAAAGCATTTTGTGAGTGATGCAGATATTCTGGTTTCAGCAACAGGCATTCCTACCTTAATTAAAGGTGATTGGATTAAACCAGGCGCTACCGTGATTGATGTGGGTATTCATCGATTAGCCGATGGGTCTCTTATTGGTGATATTGAATTTGCCGTCGCAAAAGAAAAAGCAGCATGGATTACTCCTGTTCCTGGTGGTGTCGGTCCGATGACAACCGCAACATTATTAAAAAATACTTTGATTGCAGCTAAGAATCAGATGAAATAGGATTGGCAATCGCAACGTCCGTCAGTATACTCAATTGCAATGAGTTGAAAGGAGATCAACCGTGCAACAAAACGCAAAACAATTGGCAGTTCAAATTAATAAATCCCTAAATGACTTAGGGGTTCCAATTAACAGCAGAGAAAGAGCTCTTATTTTAAGTAAAATGCTAGATATTCCTAAACAACAAGCTTGGGGTTTGCTTGAGGGTCATGCGCTTCCTGATGACATCTTAATGAGAAAAATCGCAACTGAATTAGAAATTGATCCAGCTTAAAAAATCAAGGCGTGTGCTTCGGATCTACTTTTACTACATCTGTGTCATCTGATTTCGCAGGGAAAATAGAATATGGAAGCACAGACGATTGTGATTTTAATCTTTTTTGATTTTCAAAATATTTGAGTATGTTTTCAAATGTGCGTTCGATAACTTTAACATTATATCCGCCCTCTAAATAAATACTTAGAGAGGCATTGGGAAAATATTCCTGAACTTTTGCAATCATTTTACTATAAAAACTATCACTTAATGCAATACCAGTCCCTTCTCCTTGCCCTAAAGGATCATCTTTATGCGCATCTAATCCACAAGAAATCAGTACCGTGTCAATATTTTTTGATTTTATTGCTTTGAAACAATCTTCTATTACCTCGATTACCTTTGCATCCGAAGCGGGTGTACCGCTAGGAAAAGGACGATCAAAAATCGTAACCTTGCCCTGAAGCGATCTCCAATTGGTGAATTTTTTGGGTTTCTCGCCTGCATGGGGATACAATTGATGACTATAAGTATTTACAAAATAAATATTACTCTTTGTTTCCTTGCTCCAATTTTTGGATAACAGATTTTTTGTTCCATTCCCATCATGTGTATCAAAATCAATAACTAAAATGTTTTTTGCATCGTGATTTGCAGCAGTTTTTGCGCCTACAAAAACATTATTGATAAAACAAAACCCTTGCGCTTTTGTAATATCGCTTAATTCTCGAATTTCAACTTCTGAAGCATGATGACCAGGTGGACGCAATACCGCAATAGATGGCGCACCATTTTTCTTGCTTTGTAAAATCGATTTTCTTGCAAGTTCAGCAGAATCCATGACTGCTTGAAGTGTACTGGTATTCACTAAAATATCACCGTTCATGTCGCCAGTAAGCGGCATTTGCAATTCTTTGGAAACCTGATGCAACTCAGCAATTGACAGGGGTTTATCCGCACTATTTTTCACATCTTCTTCCGTCTTTTCTTCTACCCCAATTTTTTCCGCACTTTTCGGATCACTGACAGTGACTAATTGGTAATTTAATCCCTTTTTTCCAATAACATTTTCCATTCCCTTTAACCCATGCACTAATCTTCGGGAAGAGTCTCCATTGACACAAGATTTTTTATGTTGGATATTCACATGACTAGGGTGTAACAACATTGCTTCAGTCGGGAGAGTGATATTGAGATCTATTTTTTCCTTAGATTCGCTTTCACCTTTTTTTAAAACTTCAACTAAACGATTAAATTCAGCTTGCTGCTTTTCTTCAG
>Ga0207121_1010_pt2 | contig 50416 bp, 53 predicted proteins | sample Alteio_BWMinHeat_41_FD_153513 | JGI IMG/M metagenome (GOLD analysis project Ga0207121, IMG submission 153513) | Enriched cells from forest soil in Barre Woods Harvard Forest LTER site, Petersham, Massachusetts, United States -... | ecosystem: Environmental > Terrestrial > Soil > Temperate forest >... | reverse complement strand
TTTTTAGAAAAATTCGTTATTGCGAGCCCAACGTTTTTTGGTTGGGCGTGGCAATCCAAGCGACTTTTTTATAATTTTTTAGCCAATGTTGGGATCGGTTCAGGCTTCTCATCCTTAGGCTGGCGATTAAAAAAGCTTGCTCCAGTGGATAGAGTGAGAGTTTTCGTTTTGATGTACTGTCTTAACAATGTTGTTAATTGATGTTTTTCTAAGAAAATGCTGATTTTTGCATGGTTAGAAAGGAACTCGCCATAATAAGGTTCTCTACACGTAATTCTCCAATCCTCCTTAATGCCTATTTTCTTAAATAAATTTATAGCAAATGCTTTTTCCGCAACGGTTAAAGGCTCTTTGCTATCTGTACATTCAATATGTTGATCTAAGATGAGATCAATTGTCTTGAACGTTTTAAATCTTCGCTCGAGAATAGTACCTTGAAAAACATATTTCAGCATTTCATCAAGAGACATATTGTTCGGGTCGATTTTGGAATAAGTGACTTTATCTGAACTATTCTTCAAAAATATTTCACAAAAAGTAAATTTCGTACCATCTTTATCTTCATAAGGATAATCCAATATTTCATGATGATTGTTTAATAAAGTAATAGCATCTTCTGGATTCTCTAATAGCGCATCCAATAATAATTTAATATTTTTTGGATCCTTTGCTTTTAAAATAGGTTCGATAATGTATTGTATCTGATCATTTGATTTCAAAGCCAATGATAATAATCTGGGGTGTTCAGTAAAATCAATTGGCAAGTCAAAGTAGTTACCAGTACTGACTACTTTTTCAAGTAAGGTCAAGTTATCTTTTTTAAATTTCAAAACGAGGTTTTCATGAAATAAACCTAAAAAGTGATATAAATTCACGGGATTTGCTTTTTCAATACATGGATATAGCCATTCCGTTAATGAGTATTTAGAAAGAATGACTTGATCTTTCATGAGTCCTTTTAGCAAGTCCATATCGATAATTTTTGCCTGCATTAATGCACTTAAAAAATCTGTCCTTGCTAAATAACATGGCGGATTAAAGAGTGTTGTTAAAAGATCAATTTGCAGTGGGCGATGATTCAATACAGCTAAAAATATTTCTTTACCTTGTGATAAATCCATGGAAGGTTGGGTGAAAAAATAAATGATTTGTTCAGTCGTAAATTTTTCTAACATGATTTGTAATATAGATTTATCATCGTTATTGTCTGGCGGATCTGATGGCACCGATGGTTTAAAGGTGAGATCCAATTCATGACCATTCTTTATTTTTTTAACCAAATAAGAAAAATTATCAAAAGTGCTTTCCTTCAATATGAAATGAAATGCATCATTACCTAGTGTTAAATTATCGTTTTGCAGTATATGAAGAATGGCTTGTGGAATATTAATGAAGAGATTTAGTAAAAAACTACTATTTTCTTTATAACAATCCCTAATTAATTGTGTTAATACTTTTTTTGCATGTGAATCAAGCATATGCACATCATCAATGGTTATTATTTGACGCATAATAAAGTGTTGACATTGAATCAACCATCCAAAGACCTCCGTCATTTTAGAGTAATGATAAATAATATTATTTATTTTTGCTGTTATTTTCTCCATTTGATGTTGGGATTGAAAATTCCATGCAAAATCCAGCGATAAACTATCATAATGATAATGTGGTTCGCGAACAATTTTTCCTTGATAAAATTCACATTCAAGCTTCGCCATTTTCGCAATACCATCCATTCTTTTATACCAGTTTTCACCGAAAAATTTTCCATGTACTGTTAAGGAATTCGTTTGTTTGTTAAATTCAAAAATGAATTTTGCACTATGATTATCGAGAGGGACATTGTATTCAAGCACGATATTAGGAAGTTGATAAGACGTACTGACTAAATGTATGGAAGTATTGTTTTGCAAAGTTTTTAAAAGAGGTTGTAATTTTTCAGGAAAAATATCGATGTTAATCTCATTCGTTTTGTCTAAGATTAATGTACTCATTAATGCGTTTTGATGCGTCAACGTAAATATATCATCCATCGTGAGTTTTTCGCGTTTATTCACAAATTGACGTTGAAATGATGCTGTTGTCCCGACAGTTGCTGATGAGACAGAAAAATATCCTGAGGGTTGCAAATGATTGAGAGAGGGGCTTGTAATTTTATCAAGATACGCCTCACGTATAGCGTTCATCATCATGTATTTATCATTATAAACTTTATCTTTACTAATTTTTTCCGCCCAGTGTTCATATTGTTTAACTGGGATTTCCCACATTAAGTTTTCCATTAATTGATTAAAAGTATCTAGCAATAAATTAGAGCGGGTAAGTAGCAGGCTTTTTTTATCTTGATAATCAGGGCTTCCTTTCAGGCTTTTAATGGTTCTATCCATAACGTCAATCAAATAACGAATTTGTTTAAATTGAGTTTTAATCGCGAGAGAAGGAGTTTGATTTTTATCAAAAAGCTTAAGATTTACTTCGAGATCGCGTTTCCATTTTTCATAAAGTCTTGGAAAACTATTTGGATCACTCCATTCATCAATGCGTTTTTCAAAACTTTGAATCGTTTCCTGCATTTTATCGAAATTCTTTTTTGTGAGGATTTGCGCGCAAGCATCCATTTCACTATAAAGCGCAACGAGTATATCTTGATCGTTGTTTTCAATAGTTGATAATTTCTCAAAGGATGTATTGAGCAATTCAAATTCTAATTGATACTTTCGATAAAATAAGCAAATTTGTGCAAGCATTTGAGTGGTACGATTGTTTTCACTAGCGGTGCTTACAAATTTTTTCCATCGGTCTTTGATTTTATCGTTTAAAGCAAATTGACTGAGTTTATTAAATTCAACAAGATAATTTTTGGCTATCGGAGTTACTTTTGTTTCATCAAATGATATGGTGTCTAAGGCATACTGATCCGTTGCGATTTGTTTAACAGAATCAGAATAAAGTCCTGGTTCGCCCGGATTTTCGATGAGTGCCCGAAGTCGGCTGACTTGATATAATATATTTTTTTGTAGAGATGCAACTTCAGAATCTGTCGATTTTCGTCCAGAATATTTTTCTAAATAGTAGTGAATTTCTGCGATGGAAAGTAAAGCATGCGTGAAAAGTTTTTTATAGCGACTTCGCATTGTCGCATCTTTGCTTGTGCCTAATTTTGCAAAAAAATCCGCGATTGTCTGTAATGATGCAAATGCTTTTTCATTGTTATCATCTGCTGTCACCGCATTCAATTCATCGAGACCAAGTTGTAATTCACGATAAGTGATTTTTTTATTTTGAATAGAAATGGTGGGTAAGTATTTTTTGATGATTTTTTCAATTTCTGGATCATCGATTTTATCAATAGGTAACGGTGTTTTTTTCGCAGAAGATGAAGAAGCATATAATCCTTTACTGATTGGTAAAGATGTTAGTTTGCTCCAATCGAGTACATGTTGATGTTGTGGATCAATAAGAATTCTTGGACTTTCGACATTCATCCATGGTTCTATATCTTTTTCAGTGTAGATGAGAGCAATGCCAAGCGCATGAAATTGCGCGGCCTCATGTGAAGTATTGAGCGAATTATTCTTTACGATTACCGCTTTCAATTTACTATAAAATTCTGGATTATTGAGATATTTGCGTAATGCAATATCGGTATGGCTTGCAAAAATGATTTCATTTTTATGTTGAATGACTTTCAGAGCATTCCCACCTTTCGTAATAAACTCTACTTCCGCTTTTGGAATGTCAGTGTCTTCTTTTATTTTTATCCATTCACTCGGCGTGATGGTGGAGGGCTCAACTTTTTGTTTTTTTTGAGGGATGGGACGTGCTTGAACAATGTAGACCATATTATCTTCTGGATGATAAACAAACTCTATATCCATTGGTTTTTTGTAATGTTTAGCAATTTGCTTACCGATCTTTGCGATGTTGCGCGCAACAGAAGAGGGTAGAGATGGATTGGATTGTAGTGATTTTGGATTTTCTTTCCATATTAATTGACGTTTTTCAGATTTCCCATTTTCAGTGGATACTAATCTTTTACTTTTTTTATGAATTTCTGCATGTACATTGTTTTGAGAGGTAACATCAAAAGTATCTGAAGCACCCATGTTTCCAACGACAATTTCTCCATGGCCAGGTGCTGCTTGAATGCGCGCATTTTTATTCGAGGCATACATCACGCCGGATGTGATAATTTTCGATGGATTGGTTTCGCCTTCTAGTTTTTCACCAATCATTTTTTGAATTAAGACAGGCATCAAAGGAAGCTTTGTAATATTATCTTTCGACAATAGTCGTTGGGTAAGCGATTTTTCGCCAAAATAGGAAGCAATGACTTTACCGATAGCGTTGGATATTGCATTCGAATCAAGCTTAACAGCTGCGATACTTTTATTTCCTCCCGGATTTGCCATGTCGTCCGTATCTTCTTCGCCTGTGCTTCGAACCATCAATAAGGTATCTGATGGTAGTCCAGAATTTTTTAATGTATCTTGTGATAGCGGATGTTCTTTGAAGCAATCTTTGATGATCTTTCGTAAATTTTTAAGAATTTCTCGAGATTTTTCCGTAAGTGCTTTTTCCTCTTGTTGTGAGTTTGTGAATTCAAGCCACAATTCACGCCATTTATCTGCATGTTTATCCAAATGATTTTGAATATTCTCATTGCTGAGAGGAAATATTTCGGGAATTTTGACAGAAATATCTGACGATTGGGTTTTTTCGCAAATCCTTTTAATTTCCATTAAATTTGCAGTTTTATTTCCGTAGATGAGCGCATTTTTTTGGACGCGCGAAGACACAGCTCGCTGGGAGGATTTCATTTTTTATCCTTCTTATTATTATTTTTATTTAAAATTATTTTTTATTTCTTACAAAATACAAGAGTTTGTCATCCCAGCCGAGCGTCCGCGCGCGGTGGTATCCAGTAGGCGATAAATAAATGTAATTGCACTATGGATGCCAGCTAAAAACATGCTGGCATGACAAACTTTTATCGGACACTTTTAAAGTCCTACAGCATCCAGATCAAAATATTATTTTGCAAGTGTCACATAGTAAGATCATTAAGTTTTTTTTGCAATGGTTTCTTCAGTGCCTTTCATTAAAAAAGGTGGATTAGGCGCTTTTTTGCCGTAATCCATCAAACTTACTATCTTTATGGAGATGGATTTTTTGCACTCAATTCCGGAAGCGATTGTGATCTTCTCAAAGTAAATAGATTTCGTCTAGCTAATGCGGCAAAAGCAAAAGTATCTGGTAGAAGCACGGGTTTTTCTTCCCCGCCTTGATTTCTTTGCAGAAAAGACTTTGCTTTTTCCTGTAATAGTTTGGAATTTAATTTGCTATTTGATTGAATACTTTGCCATTCAAAACCTTCATCAAATCCTTTGGAGCACAACGGCATGAATTCAGTTTTAATTCTCTTTTCTCTTTCTTCCCAAGTTTCACCATTTAGTAATAATTCGTCAAAATGCTCTTTTTCTTGTTGAATGTAAATTTGTTTGAAAGAGCTCATGAGTAAAGTTTTATCTGGCGCGAGACCCATTGCTGACAACAGACCACAAACTTCGAAACCTGTAGCTATCGTTTCATTTGAAAAAGAATAGATATTTTTCTCATCCGGTGTAAGAACTGTTGTTTTAAGTAACGATTTGACATTTTCACTGCAATTTTCTTTTATTGTTAAGGTAAGAAAAAAGTTCCACTTCCAAGTAAAATGATAAGAAATTTTAAAGGTATCAATTTCTTCGCTATCAGAAGCAAAAACGACTCCACATTCTGAGCTGTATCGCCAAGGGCCTTGGTTTAATCGATTAATGAATTGTGAGACGGTCCAATTTGAAAGCATTAGGGTTCCTCTTTTTGCTTATAAGTATGTTATAGCCTCGAATTTTACAGAATAGTTAGGATAAGTAAACGAAAACTATTTGAAAGTGCATGCATGGCGTATTGATTAAGAATTGTATTTTGTTATAATTTTCCCGTTTAGTGAATTAGAAAGGAATAAGTAGTAGATTTTTTAAAAAAAAATCATCTTACAGATTCCACTAAAATATTAATAACAAGGAAGGTAGAATGGAAACTAGAATCACATTTGTAGCCGCGCTACAAAATCAAGATCTCGAAGAAAGACATATATTATTAAAAAACATTTTAGAAGAACGACATGAACTTCTCAGTAAGCCCTCTCATGAATTGAAATCCGATGATACGATAAGATTAGCAGAGTTAGATATAAACAAGCTTTATACTTTTAAAAAATGGGAATTTTCAAAAACGCCGCTCATGCAAGCTACCAGTGACAATGATGTGAAGTCCATCAATCTTTTATTAGCTGCGAAAGCTGACACCCAAATTCACAATGATATTAAAAATACGGCACTTTTTTCCGCGATACGTGATGGGTATATTGATTCTGTTAAAGCATTATTAAATGATAATAACATTCATCAATCTGTAGATGGCAAAACCCCTCTATTATTTGCAAGCCTGTATGGTAAGGAAGAAATTGCTGGGTTATTACTTGATAGTAAAGCAAATGTAAATGTGCTTGATAATGAACACATATCTCCTCTCATGTATGCGGTCGTGCAAGGTAAAACCAACCTTGTAAAAAAAATGCTAGAATGTAAAGTCGATATAACGGTTAGGCGTCCTAATGGCGTTACTGTCATTGGATGTGCTGCTGCACAAAGCGACGTTGAAATGGTTAAGGCATTAGTAAGTGCCGGCGTTGATCTTTCTAGTTATACTGATAAATCATTATTTATAATAGCTGCACAAAGTGATCAGAAAGAAATATTTGATTTATTGGTTAACCTGTACAGAGAAAAAAATATATCTCCTAATGCCTATATCAATAAAGTTGATGGGGATGGTTATTCAGCATTAACCAGTGCTATTGAGAAAAACAACGCGGCCTTAACTAAAACTATACTTGATATGAAAGCGGATTTTAATGCCAACGGAGGATTAGGTACGCCGGCGATGTTTGCTGCATCTAAATGTGGAGATGATCCCACCATTTTAAAATTATTAATCGAAAGGAAAGCGGATCTTTCAAAAAAAGTTGGGAAAATAACAGCGCTAGATTGTGCAATCGAAACGGGTCACTCTGAGATTTACATGATCATTCAGCAATGGAAAAAATATCATAGTAGAAGTTATCGTCTATTTCATAAAACTATTCCTGAAATAAACTATGAGCAGATTCATAGGGATGCATGTAAAGAGTTAATTAAAGATATCGGCGTCAAACTAGACGAATCGTCAGAAGCTGAGGTATTAGAAAAAATTGTAAAAATGTGATGAATTCCCCCACGTTAATTTCTATTAAGATCTTGATGTGGGGAAATGGTTAAACGTGGCAATCCGTGACAAGTCGCTTGGATTGCCTACCTCGCTACGCTCAATACTGCAGGTTTTGCAACATGATTTAATTTTTCAAAACTTATTTTCTCGGCTACCCAAGGCGATTGCAGTTCTATTTCTTTTTGTACAGTGCTCGGTTGAAAGATTCTAGGATCGCTACTATTTTTTTGTGGCGTCAATTCTTGTAGTATTTTCATCAATACACGGACTTCATCTTCAAAAATAAAAAATTTTTGGTGAGTAATATAAATCGTTTGTTTGCCGGTGTCATGTGGATCCGTCATTATTTTAGGTGATTGCATTTGCGATAAAATATATTCGAGAGATATTAAATAACAGCCTGCTAATTCTGAGTATTTACGTCCTTTATTATCTTCATAGAATTTAATAGGTAATAACTCTTTTTCATCCCAAAATTTTTCTTCAATACTATAATTTTTGAGTTTTTCTTTAATTGCATCACTCACACCAAATTTGGATTTTGTAATTTGTTCCAATGCATTGTTCGCTGCTTTTTGGCATTCTTCTACCGAGCGAAATTTACTTTTGCTCATTTGTCTCTTTGGGTTGACCGTTTCATCTAATCTCCAGAAAAAATTTGAAACAGCACCTTGGTGCGTTGCTTCTTGATGCATTGGGCGAATAAATTTTTCATTGAATTCTTCGAGAGAACAGTCCACTTTAACTTTATGAAGAAAAGTTAAACGCGCTTGATTTTGCTTGTCATTAACCGAATAATAGCAATGTTTAGCATCTACTTGGCCATCTGAAAATTTCATTTCTCCAAATCGCTTTCTTTGAAATGCACTTTCAATAGTTGTATAAATGGATTCATCATATTTACCTCCTACGGTGGGAGTCAGCGCTCCTTTGTTATGATAATCACCCATAATAAAATAGGACTTGCCCTCTATTTCATAGACGGTAACTACTCCAATACCCAAATTCTTTTTGTATTTTAACATTTCATCTGTTGGATTATATTGTTCTAAATCTCTTGGTTGCATGATTTTATTTCCTTATATTTTTAAAAACTAGCCATTATTGGTGATAGTAAGAATAAAATCAAATGTTGCGATTGAATTTTAAAAGTGATTATGATAAAAAACTTTCAAAATTAAAAATGCATAAGTTAACCCCCTTCATTTTACAGATTTTTCTCTTCCTCTGTTGATTTTGTGATATTCCCCTCTCAATGTTGAATTAATAATGAATTATTGACATTTATACGGCAATGACGTAGGATTAAATATGGACAAATGTTTCGAATGGGATGAAAATAAGCAAAAATATAATTTTGACAAACATGGAATAGATTTTATCGATATCATTGAAATATTTGATGATCCAAATCGAATAGAATTTGAAAATACACGAAATGGAGAAAAAAGATTTCAAACAATAGGTACAGTAAATGGGGTTATTCTTTTTTTGGTCTATACATCCAGAGGTACAAAAAAAAGAATTATTTCTGTTAGGAGGGCAAGTAAAAATGAGCGAAAAGCATACGAAGAAACATAAGGCACGCGGTAAAACCAACTGGGAAAAGGTTAAATCTCTAACTGAAAAACAAATCATTGCAGCAGCAAAATCAGATACTGATGCTAAACCTTTAACAAAAGCACAATTAAAAAAATTTAAACGTGTACATCCACCAAAAGAAATTGATGTTAAGGCGATTCGAAAAAAACTTCATGTTTCTCAGACCGAATTTGCTAGTTATTTTGGCGTAAGTGTAAGGACTATTCAGGAATGGGAGCAACATCGACGTACTCCAAGCACAATAGCTCGTAATTTTTTAAAAGTGATAGATAAAGCACCGAAAGCAGTATTAAAAGCGCTTGCGGCTTAAGCTATATGGAGAAAATCATTTAGTATAAATATTGCTATTGAATTTTAAAAATGACTGTGCTGAAAAGGGCCACCTTAAATTCGGGCGTTGCGTGGATTGATAAAGATAATAATCTTCAAATAAATAATATTAATTTAGGAGATAGTACGACTTTTTATTTTAATTATTGAAATATTAAATGTATACTAAATTTTTTTAATATTTTAAGTGGTTAATAATAATAATTATAAAAAGGAGAATGCTGAATGCTGAATTTTTTTAGGAATATAAGAAGAAATTTTTTTTACCAAAACAATAACTATCTATCAATCAACGACGAACCTTTAACAAGCATTCAAATAGATTGTCCTCCGGAGCATAAACCAAAAAAAAATTATTTAAAGACTATTTCGAAGGATGTACTTCAGAATGAAATTTTCGTTTTCTTAAAAGTACAAGACCTCATTCATCTGATTGGAGATCGCCAATTAAGAGCTACGATTGATAATTTTTTAGAAACGCATGGCTATGCAGTATCGAAAAGAATTGGCAATGATAGATTACTTTACCGACAAAAAAAATCTCAAAAGAGAAATCAATTGTGGGGGGTATTATTATTGCTCGCATCGAGTACGGGTCTTAATGCACTCTTCACCTATCGAATTTTTGTCAATAACGCAGAGGCAATCCTACCCTTAAAAGCACAATATCAAGCACCTACCAATGGTTCGGATTTTACCCCTCCCGATCCAAATAACACACAATCCTGTCAACAAAGATTAGACTATCTTATTTATGACGATATTGTTTTTAGTTATGATGCCGAAAAATGTTTATTTGATTTGTATTCCAATCGGTGTTATCCCGGTTGTGCTTATCATGATTATTTATCTTGGGATCAGAGTGATTTTAATAGAAGCCCTATCACGCCGGGTGGCGCACTTTGCCACGACATATTTGAAAATTTACAATCACAAAAATGCTATCCTGCTCGAACCATACCGCCATATTTAGGCGCTGCGTCATTAATTACTTTTGTTTTTTTGTGTATAGGTTACATTATTAAAAAAGAAAGTTTACATCCACAAACACTAAATGATTTATCTACCATTGACCCGCAGATTCTTGAATTTTTTTCACATGCAACAGGTGATACAATTGAAAGATTAAAAGATCTAAAAATAGAAACCGCGCTTACCAATTTTTACGTAAATAATAATGGATTATTTTATCGACCAATTCGTATCACTGACACATCGGTGATCGCTAACAAGGAACGTATACATATTTGATGATGTTATTTTTAATTTTTAAAAAATACAAACCCGATCAAGCATAGACAGGACCGGGTTTCGTAGGAAGAGCAACGTTTCTGATGCTATGTGTCAATATTAACCAAAAAAATTAATTTCAAATAGAAATAATGAAACACTAGCAAAGTAATCATAATTTGTCCTTTTTTTAAAATGTAGATAAATTTGAGATGATTTTTTTTATTGTTGCATTATATAAATCTTGTCGTACTGATCGATGTAAAGTAATGATGCGTTGTAAAAGATTAGCTGAAGGATGGGTATTTAAACCGGATATTATTTCTTCTATAACCTCTATGTGCGTATTAGCATAACATGCTATACCTTCTAAACTATATTCTTCCGACGCTAAAATATCAAAAATTATTAACTTTAAAAAATCTGATTCAATGAGATTATTTCTTTTCTCGTCAGTATATTTCATTAAATCAAAAAAATCTTTACGTTGGTTTTTGAAAAATATCTTAAGCTCCTCACAAATATGTGTGAAAAATTCTATCTCAAACATTAATATTTCAATTTTTTTAAAATTTTTTGATTGAATACCTAAAATATTACTCCAGAGTTGCATTGCAGACATGATAATTCCTCATCTATTCCATTAAAATAAGTGAGTATAAAAACATTGTATTTCATAAATTGATAGAAGATAATTATTTGTGTTTTTTAATACATAAAATTATTCTATGATTTTCTGTGTATAATTTATGAATCATTGTTTTATGTAATGTTGAATTAATAATTTGTATTTGAGAGAATTAGCTATATTTATTAGGAGTATAATAATGGATATGTTGGTAATATTTGAAAAACTTGCGATGATTGCTCATGGTAGTCCTGATTTAAGGGAAGTTTTTCAAATATTGCCTGCTGATTTACGTAATGCTATGCATTTCAATGATTCTTTAAAGCTAAGATCCTTAATTATGCGAAATGCTTATTTTCCAGACTCTGTTGCGGTTACGTATAAATAAGTATGACTAAACAATTATTTGTTGTTGGCTCAGGCATTAAATCCATAGCACATTTATCAATTGAAGCAATAGCGCATATCAGGCAATCAGAAAAAGTTTTCTACTTGGTAAACGAACCAATTTTACAAGAGTGGCTGCATAAAAATAATGAAACAGCTGAGCCTCTAGATAAAAATATTGCTGAAGGATTTCTTCGATCAAGTTATTATCAAGATATTTCAAAATATATTTTGGCAAGTTTTCAGAAGTATTCTCAAATTTGCGTTGTAATTTATGGCCATCCTACCGTTTTTGCGATACCTGCGTTAAATGCAGCTCGTGAAGCAAAAAAACAGGGATTTATTACTAAAGTATTGCCTGCGATATCAGCTGAAGATTGTTTATTTGCAGATCTATTAATCGATCCTGGTTCTTGTGGCTGTCAATCTTATGAAGCAACCGATTTTCTAATTCATGTTCGTCCAGTTAATATTTATAGTCACTTGATTTTATGGCAGGTTGGATTTATTGGTGCATTAGGGAATGTTAATTCATATAATAATCAGATAGGTATTACTCAATTAACAAAATATCTATTACAATTCTATGAAATAAATCATCCAATAATTTGTTATGAAGCTGCAATGTATCCTCATGTAGAACCTAAAATAATAAATGCATGTTTGGATGGTTTAGCTGAAATTCCTCTTTCAACATTATCAACGCTTTATCTTGCTCCTGTATTATCTGCTGCTTTGAATAAACCTATGTTAGACGCGCTGAAAATACCGCAAAAAAATCTTAAGTAAGTATTACTTAGCAATTTACATTCATATAAACTTTCTGAGTAAATTGAAGAATATTTATCTTTTTTAAACACTTTTAGCTTTGCTCTTACGATCTGGAATTAGCTTTGAATTTTTTTATTGATGCTGATACAACCTCTTAAAAATTTAGCATCTTCTGCAAAGTTAAGAATGTTATTTTCTGGCTGGGTATATACAAAGTTTTTATCAAGTGTAACAATTTCAGATGATGGTTGGATAATGCTATGCCTATCTAGCTCATTATGAAAAAACTTAAACTCTAATGACTTTGCAATTTCATATAAGATAGTATCAGAGCCAATAGAATTTTTTTTTGATAGTTCTTCTCGAAAAATACGTAAAATATATTCTAATTCTCTTAATTCAAATAATGTGCTTGAAATACGTCTTGATTTTGGGGAAAACGCAAGCTTAGATGAATTTTGCAAAGAATAATATATTGAATTTGTATCTGTTTCAAAATTATAATTTTTTGATTGCATAATGGTCGGATAATTTTTTATACCATATACCTCTAAATAAATTTTTTGTAAAATATTAAGAGGGAGAGCATCCTCATTTACTGCGGGAGAATATCCAGGTACTCCACCTAGAGCAATAGAAAAAAGTTGTCGCGCAGTATCGATGAGATATGGATTTGGTTTTAAATTTCTTTTATTTAAAATAAATGAAAAAATTATGTCATAATAATTTTTACTTCTATCATGTTCAAATCTTTGCCAAGATAATTCTAAAATATAAGATCGTAATTTTAACCAAGCTTCATCATTGTTAATTTTTTGCAGCCATTTTTCTGAAAAAAATAAAATCGTGCAGCGCCACGGAGATTGAATATTTGAGCTATTCGCAATTTCTTTAAAAATATGCCAATGCTCATAAAGTGATTTAGGTGTTTTTAAATGAATATTAAATTCTCTTTGAATATTAATGTGGTGAGTTGCGCAACCAATATTTGGCAACATGAAACACGATCGTGCTCCTGCGGTAGTTGATAAAACTCCATTTGGCGTATAGTTTCGATTTGCTTTTTTTTGAAAGATAATCATAAATGGAAATATTTTTCCGACATCATATACCACCCAAGGAATAGTGATTTTTTCTCCAGGTAGGTCGACAAAATATTCAATGTGTTTATCTAATACCATGCCAAGAGGTAGGCTATGTTTCCCATACCCCAAATGTTCAGCTACCTCTTTTGGAATATTGGGTTCGGATAACCTATAAAAAGTAGAATCCGTATTCGGCATGAATGGACTGATGGTATCTGCAATAATTGCTCCATATGGATAATATGCTAAAAAAACAGGAAATGATTTGTCGGGGCTCAATTCATCAACAAGTTTTGCAAACATCGGTTCAACTTTAAGCACTTCTTGTCGTACGTTTTCCCAAGATAATTTAATTAGGCCTTTCCTTTCATCGATCTCAGTGAGCATGCACTATCCTTGTATTTTTAAAAATTAGTTATTATTGGTGATAGTAAGAATAAAATCAAATATTGCTATTGAATTTTAAAAATGATTATGCTAAAAAGTTTCAAGATCAAAATTCGAAATCAAAGTCAATAATGTTGTTTTTAAAGTATATAAATCTCTAAAAAATTTTGATCTCAATAATAAGGATAAATATGTCATTTATACGGATTTTTTTTCCCTCTAATTTTATTCATGCTTATCTTCAAAGTTTTCGTGGTATTCCTTCTATAGCGTGGAAAGGTATTATTGTTAATTTCGTTCAATCGATATTTACTTGTATTATTTATTTTTTAACATTTTATTTCGTAAATTATTTGAAATTAAATGTGTTTCAAGCGGGATTTCTTATTTCGTGCTATGGCGCAGGTACGATTATTGGTGGATTATTGGGGGGAAAATTATCCGATCGCTTTTCTTCAGGTGTGATTTCTGGCATTGCATTATTGGTAGAATCTATTGCTTATCTCACGTTAGTAAAAAATCAGCATTTCTATTTGCTCATGATAAATTTATTTATCATGGGAATTAGTACTTATAGTTTTATAACAGCAAATACCTTATGGGTATTAGAAAAATGCCAACGTGATGAAAATTTACGATTGCAAGGAATGAATATTTTAAATGTTGCATCTAATTTGGGATTAGGATTATCTGCAATAATTATTAGTTTTTTTAAATTCGAAAATTTATTGGCATTAGCGAGTTTAATAATATTCGCTATGGCTATTTATATTTTTAATATTGAAAAAATTAACCACATCAAAACTAATCGGCAAAATAAAACATCCACTATCTCAAAAATATTTCATGATAAAATTTTAATTTATGTATTTTTAGCTTTATTTTCTATGGGAATAATTATCGCGCAAACAAATTCAACTTATTCTTTATTTCTAACTAGTAGATTCCCTGATATGGGAGTGAAAAGTTTTAGTATTTTATTCATGATTAATACAATGATGGTTGTATTATTTCAAACAGTTCTTGTCGATGCATTCAAGCAAATCAACAAGATGATTTTATTAGGTATCAGTGTATTTTTGCTTGGCATAAGTATGTTGATCTTAGAATTTTCTTTTAATTTTTCAATGGCGATATTTTCCATGATCGTCATGACGATCGGAGAAATTTTATTTTTTTCTATCTCACAATTTATTTGTTATGAAAGAAGTGCAGAAGATAAAAAAGGTCAAAATCTCGGAATTTTTCGAATGACTTATGCAGCAAGCCGAGTCGCAGGACCTTTTCTCGGTGGATTTATTTTCCAACAATATGGGAGTATGTATTTATGGTATTTTTGTTTTGGATTGGGTGCTATTTTTGCTTGGCCGGGGATTTTTTCAAGAACATGAATATACAGAATTTTTGTATATATTTGTTTAGAATTATCACCAATTAATTTGAATTATTTGTAATTTTACACTTATAATATCAACTGTATAAACGCTTGTTGCTTCTGCTATTCACTTAGCAGGGCGCAAGAGGCGCCTTGGGTATATCCCAGGGCTTTTTTATTTTTATGGATATTGTTTTTAGATGAATAAAAAGAAAGTTGCTGTTTATGTTGATGGCCCGAACCATTCGGGCCTGCAAACATGCGTAGCCGAAGAGTTCCTTTATTCATGAATTTTTTTCTAACCTTTGACCGTAAGTGACTGGTGTTGCTGGTGATAAATGTTTGATAAATGTATGTTTGCCATTAGGAAATACTTCTATTAAGTCTCCATTTTTGCTGACAAGCACACTACTACCAGATGCAAGCGCGGCCCAATAAGCTTGTTTAAATGCTACATCGGCGAGTTCAGGGATATGTTCCTCCAGAAAAGATATTGCTTCTTCACTGAGTGCCATTAATTGATTCCTCTGTTTTTCAAACATATACGGTATTTGTATTTTACTGGTAACGAATGTTCATTTCCATAAGAAAAAAAGTAAAAATACCTTTTCTGGGTCTCTTGCCCTTATAATATAAGCGTATGAACGTTTGTTGCTTCCATTACTCACCAAATAGAGCTGTTTCATCTAAGTTATTTACTTCTGCTTCTGAATCAAATCATTCAAATAAACTTTCTCATCCGGCGTCAGATTTTGAATCGCCGCTTTCGCGAGTAATTTATCAATCATCACTTTGACAGATTGTGATTTGAGGCCGGAAATGGCGCCTAAAAATTCACTCCGAATCCCTGCTTCTGGAATCATGTGCGGCGTATTAGCCAATTTCGCGAGTAATTTTTCTTCTTTACGATCGCGCCAATGTTCAATTAAACCGCCAGTCGTTTGGATCGCATATTGCTGAATCGTTTCGACTAACTCAATTAAAAAAGAAAATCCCGATATTTCCGCAGGTTCTAGTGCTTCTTTTATTTCACATGCAAGGGACGGTTCTTGAATTAATAAAGTAATCGCAAGTCGTAAATTGGAAGGCGTGCGGATTTTAGATTGTGGCAAAGATTTTTTTTCAATAATCGGTTTCGCAATATCAATACGCGCTTTTTTAGCGAGCTCGTCAAACATCATTTGCTGAAAAATACCTTCAGGTAATTTATCCAAGTGTTCTTTTGCAAGTTTTACAAAACGTGCACGACCATCCACATGACTTAAATCACATTGCGAGCCAATGATGTGGAAAAAAAACTGAGAAAGCGTCATCGATTCTTGAATGCGATTTTCAAAAACTTTTTTCCCTTCTTTTCGAATAAAGCTATCGGGATCTTCGGATTCAGGCAAAAACATAAATCGCACTTGCACATCATCACGCATAATGGGCAAGGTCACATGTAATGCGCGTTCGGCTGCGGTACGTCCCGCTTCATCTCCATCAAAACAAAAAATAACTTCCGTCGTTTGTCGAAATAAACGGGTTAAATGATGCGTCGTGGTAGAAGTTCCCAGTGTCGCAACCGCATGCGTAATGCCATGTTGAAAGAGTGCAATGACATCCATGTAGCCTTCGACAATGATGGCACGCTTAAGGTCACGTTCAATTTGTAATGCTTGATATAAACCATAAAGTTCGTGCCCTTTTTGGAAGACTGGCGTTTCGGGTGAGTTTAAATATTTCGGCTCGCCTTGATGTAATATCCGTCCACCAAAACCAACTGTTCGACCGCGCCTATCTTTAATCGGGAACATAATTCGTTCGCGAAATCGATCATAATATCCGCCGTCATCTTTTTTAATAAGCATGCCGGTGGTAAAAAGTTGAGTTTTCTCCTGGGTAAATGCATTTAACACTCGATCCCAGCCACTTGGTGCGTACCCAATGCCAAATTGTTTGGCGACAGCGCCTGATAATCCTCTTTTTTTCAAATATTGGATAGCAGGTTCTGATTGGCGCAATTCGTTTTGATAATAATTCGAGATATTTTCAAGTAATGCATACAAATCTTGATGAGAAGAGGTGCGCGGCGCTTCCGATTTTTCTCGTGGAATTTCCATGCCAGCTTCTTTCGCCAACATTTCTATTGCCTCGGGAAAAGAAAGCCGATCAAAATGCATGATAAAATCAATGGCATTGCCATGCGCGCCGCATCCAAAACAATGATAAAACTGTTTGTTTTGACTGACTGAGAATGAAGCAGATTTTTCTGCGTGAAAGGGACAGCAAGCAAAATAATTATTATTCGACTTTTTTTGTAAAGGCACACGATGGTCGATGAGATCAACAATATCCGTTCGACCTAAAAGCGCTTGGATAAAATCGCGTGGAATCATATTCATAGCATAAGTCCCTTAAGATAGTGTGGATTATGCCGTATATTGATTGTGCTGTAATCTTTTTATTTATCCCGGCAATAAAGCTTTAATTTTTGCACTCACGGCGGCGACATCCGCGCGTCCTTGAATTTTGGGTTTAACAATACTCATCACTTTTCCCATATCACGAACGGATTCAGCTTTTGATTCTTGGATGGCGGCGAGTATCAATACATCAACCTCGGCAGAAGAAAGCGGCGTGGGGAGATATTTTTGAATGACGGTAATTTCTTTATTTTCGATTTCTGCAAGATCCTTGCGATTACCAGCCTCATACTGCGCAATAGATTCACGGCGCTGTTTTAGCATTTTATCTAAGATAGCAAGTACTTGATCATCCGTTAAAGTAATGCGTTCATCCACTTCACGTTGTTTTAATGCCGCTAAAATAAGTCGGATTGTGCCTAAGCGCTCTTTTTCTTGGCTGCGCATGGCGTTTTTCATATCTTCTAAGATCAATTCCTTGATCGTTCCGGTTGTCATACATCGTTACTCTTTATAAAAAATTAACGTTGTTTATCTTTGTCTTTTGCCATTTGTTCGCGCATTTGCTTTTTTTGGTGCCGTTTAATCGCGGAGGCTTTCTTACGTTTGCGCTTCCAGGTCGGTTTTTCGTAGTATTCATGGCGTCTTAAATCAGCTAAAACTCCAGCTTTTTCGGTTAACCGTTTGAACCGGCGTAAGCTAATTTCAAAGTTTTCATTGTCTTTTACACGTATACTTGGCATTGTTGACACTTTACTCCGTCATTTATTTGATAAAGAATGGCAGATTCTAATGGCTATTTGAAAGAAATGCAAAGCGAAAAAGATTAAAATGCGCGTATTAGGTATAGAAACCTCCTGTGACGAGACCGGAATTGCGATTTATGATAAAGATCAGGGACTTTTGGCCCATTCTGTCTACAGTCAAACCGATATCCATGCCGAGTACGGGGGCGTGGTGCCTGAGCTTGCCTCCCGCGACCATGTGCAAAAAATTTTACCATTAATTGATGAGGTGATGGCTCGATCACAGCAAATATCAAAGGATATCACCGGCATCGCTTATACCATGGGCCCTGGCTTGAATGGTGCATTGTTGGTGGGTGCATGTGTGGGGCGCAGCCTCGGATTCGCGTGGAATATCCCCTCGATCGGCGTACACCATATGGAAGGTCACCTGTTGGCGCCGATGCTCGAAGAAAATCCACCTGAATATCCTTTCATTGCGTTGCTGGTTTCCGGTGGCCATACCTTATTAGTGAAAGTCGAAAAACTGGGTAGCTATGAAATTTTAGGCGAATCGATCGACGATGCGGTGGGGGAGGCTTTTGATAAAACCGCCAAATTGCTCGGATTAGGGTATCCGGGAGGAGCGCTGCTTGCCGCATTGGCTGAAAAAGGCGATGGAAAACGTTTCCATTTCCCCCGTCCCATGCTGGATCGACCGGGATTGGATTTCAGTTTTAGTGGTTTAAAAACGCGTGCAGCGAATACTATTGCGACGCACCCTGAGGCCAAAGCCGATATCGCGCGTGCTTTTCAAGACGCTGTCGTCGAAACCCTGGCTAGAAAATGCGAGCGTGCCCTCAAAGCGACCGGATTAAAAACCCTAGTGGTCGCGGGGGGCGTGTCAGCTAACCTTGCTTTACGTGAAGCATTGCATGCTTTGCCAAATATTCAAGTATATTTCCCGCGTCATGAATTTTGTACCGATAATGGGGCGATGATTGCTTATGCTGGTTGTCAGCGGTTAATAGCAGGGGAAAAGGCAGACTTAAGCATCCACACCCATCCTCGGTGGACATTATCCGAGACAAAATCAGCATAATGGTTTAATATTCATCCCAGCATACAAAATTCAAATAGAGGGGTCAGTCAATGCTGCGATCTGATAAAAAAGAAGAAAAAACAAATATAAAGTCATCTCTTATTGAGGCGAGTTTAATGGCCATGCGCCAAAAAAACTCCGGGAATAGTTTTATTGACGCCGCGTCCGAACCTTTTTTTGGAAAAACCCAGTCACAAGTCATGAAGCATTTTGCGTCCCCCGTAAGACTTTTGGGCGATGGATTTGAACGACTCCCCTCAATGGTTTTAATCTCCGATGATAAAGACTTTAAAGCAACCAGGCCCCGAGTAGGCCAGTTATTAATAACACCTCTCGAAAATGGCTATTTAACATGTAAGTTAATTATTTTGTCTGGAGCGATTGTAGAGGTTGTTATCACAGAAGAAGAACTCAAGGCTGGACTTGACTCAAGTTATAAAAAATTTTCTGATGCATTAAAACAAAAATATTTAAATTTTTTAAAACGGTTTCAACCTAAAATTTTAGAATTGATATCTGGAAAAGGTTATGAGTTAACAGAAACAATGCCTTTAATTAAGAAAAAGATCGACATTGACGACTTTAGTGCATTAGATGGAAGAGGGATAGCTTTAGGTATCAGGCACCAAGTAGAAAAACGCGACCCTTTACATCGCCCATGGAAAAACGGATTGTACACGGTGCCTTTGGGTGAATTTTTTGAGGATTGGCAATCTTCTGGAACGAAAGATGATTTATTTACTTATGCAGCCAAGAGCCCAAGGTATCAGGAACTCAACGAAAAGCGTGTTATTTATTTCAACCAAGAAGAGGCGGCTTCCTGTTTAGCCTTAACCAATTCAGAAAATCAATTAACTTATAGTGATGGCATCCCAATTGATACGCCTGAAGAAAAACATAAGTCCGATTATATTTATGTGATGGACTTATCAGGAAATCTTTTTATAGCGCCTGAAGGACCGCTTGATCTCGCCTCGCCAGACTTTAGGTTACAGCATCCGAGTTTTGCTGCGGGGAATAGAATTCTCTCTGCGGGTACCATTAAAATTAAAAATGGAAAAATTACTTCTATTGACAATAACAGCGGTCACTATACGCCGGGCGCTTTTTCATTATCAAGACTCATTGATGAATTAGAAAAAAGAGGGGTGCTTTCTCCAGATATTGCAATTCGCGTTGATTTTCAGCAGCATTTTGAAAGCCATAAAAGTTATTCATTAAAAGAATTTCAAGACATTATCAGAGTCTGGCCAACCACTCCATTAGCAAAACTCGATTTATCTGAAAAGAAATCTGCAAATCCTGGCTGCAAATCAATTTTGTTTCAGAAAAAATTCTTCAAAAATATGCAGGTATTACCGGATAATTACAGTGATCTTGAAAAACAAGATGATTTTGAATTCGCAAAGGACTATTTCACTCAAATCATCAATCGCTATGGCGGACCTGCTGCAAATCCTGCATCTCAGCTTTTATTGGATGAAATTATCCGGGCTAAAAATGTGGCAACAATTGCAGAATTACCATTACTCACGCAATTAACCTATCGTTCAGCCGTGCGTTTAAACCATCCTAGTAATGCAGAAAATAATCGATGGTATCTGGCAATGATTCAAAGACTAAAAAAACTTTCATGGGGTAAGGTCCTAGCTGGAATTGCGCTCATTTTTTTCGGCGCTGTTTTATTCACTGCAGCGCTTTTATGCGCAGTTTCAACGGCAGGTGCATCAACTCCGCTATCAATAGCGGTTGCTTGGATGGGTGGGAAAATGCTTGCCCTAGGAGCATCGTCCATTGCTATCACTGCTACTCAAGTTAGTTTGGAAGTGTTGATGGGCATCGGGGGAATTATCTCTGCTGTGCTAGGGAAGAAGTGCTTTGAGCGACCCTTAGTGAGCCACCAAGCGGCGGATTCTTTTTTTAAGTCTGTTTCGAAGAAAGATCCCTTAGAAGTTCTAAAGGATCATCAAAAGGTAGGCCGTATGGCATCGCGAAAATCATGTTCATAGCTGTTTGCTAAATAAAGAAATACGTTTTTCGAAATAAGACCTTTCACCTTGAAAATCCGGCGGTGGAGGACGGATTTTCAAGGTAAACAGGAGCATGTTAGAATTGAATTATCTCCGACACTTCGGCATAGTCTCTTCTTTGGGATTTGTAGCATTAACACCATTCATGACAATTTTCAGTAACCGTCTTTTTTCGAACTCTATACAAGATTCCAATTCATATGCGTCGGGAACTAATCGGCCTTCGATAGAGCACATGGTGACGTCGATGTCGCTCATTTCAAAATTATCTAATGCTTTTTTAACTTTGGAGGCGGATTCCGGATGTTTTGTGATAAATTCAAATGTTTTTTGATTTAAAAAATTTACTTCAGCAAAATGTTGGATGAGTTCATTTATAGCTTCCGGTTGATTGGCTTTGATATAAAGATCTAGATTTTCTGTTGAAATAAGCTTTGCGTCTTGCAGTTTCTGAATCATCGTATGATATTTTTTTAGCATTTCATCATCAACTATATCTTTTCCATTTAATTGTTGTTTGAAAATAGTTGCGAATTGTGAAGTGATATTCTGAAAAGATTCATTCGTGTCTAGTGCTTTTTTGGCATGTAATTCTAAGAGATTGGTCATGATGTTAGAATTAGAAAGTTTATGATTAATGAGCAATTCTATATTGTCACAGCCAATCCGGTTAAACAGAGTTATTTGTTCATCGAAAGATAGTAACTCCAAGCAAGTATATAGCTCGTGTGCGGAAGAAATGTATTTTACCCAATCCATCGTCGAAATATTGGTAATAATTTTATGCATATCCAAGCCGGCATCTTTTAAAACCTTCATGTAATAGGTTATGGGTAGATAAGTTATACCATCTCTTTGATGGAGCATCGCCCTCGATTCTCTTAAAGGATTTACCGTTTTGATCCAGTCATGTACCACTTTCATGATGAGGTGCTTAAAAACCATATCCTGATATGGATGATCTTTTAATTCTGCTAACATTTCTTGCATATACTTCGCGGATGAAATTATACGATTTAAAGGAAATTTTACATTTCGCAAAATTTTCATGACTATTAAAAATGCATCCATATCTAGGGATTTTAATAATGCAACTAAATAAGGAAATATTTTATTCATTTATTTGTCTATTTATTGTGTTTAACTCAGTCCTTTAACGCTGCCCTATTTTACTTTCTTGGCCTAACATTAAATTTCGAACGTTTTGCAATGTCGGAATACTAACAATAAACTTATATTGGCGTAAAATATCACTAGTCGCATGATAACATAGCTTTTCTTTTTATTGACTTTTATACAATAGTATATATATACTATTGTATATGTGGACAATATACGAAAAAAAATCGCTTATTAAATCTCTTAAGACAACTCCTTTGCGAATAAGAAAAGAATACGAAATCTGGAAAAGGATAGTTGAGCTTCAAGGAATCCAAGGATTAAGAGAAATGAAAGGCTATCATGATGAGGCTCTCAAAGGAGAGTGGAAGGGTTTTCGCTCTTCTAGGCTTTCTCTGCAATGGAGAGTTATTTATAAAGTTGAAGCAAAAGAATTAGAAATTTATGTTATAGATGTAAATGCGCATAAGTATTAATGGAGGTAAGTTATGAAAATAAATAAAAATGAATTTGTAAAAGCAAAAGTACATGCTCATCTTACACCAGGAGAGGCTCTTAAAATGCTTCGTGAAATTCAAGGATTAACGCAAGGTGATTTGGCAAAAAAAACAGGCATTAGTCAATCAAATATTTCAGCGCTCGAGGGTAATGCTAGACAGATGGGTCGAGAAAGAGCAATTGTTTTCGCAAGAGCGCTAAAAGTTCACCCCGCTGTGTTGCTTTTTCCTGATTTTGATACTAGTAAAGTAGCTTAATTAATATGATGAATTTTTTTCATCCAATCAGGCATAGGAACGTTATGTTCTTCGATATGATTTGTTATTGTTCCACCTTTTATGTGTGAAATTTCGCCATTAAGAGGTGACGTATGAACGGAACCTATAGCTAATAATGATAAAATCAAGAGTATTTTTTTCATTAACGCCTTCCGATTTTACTTTCTTGGCCCGTCATTAAATTCCGAATGTTTTTGCGATGTCGATAAAGTAATAATAAACTCATCGCAATAACCATTACTGTAAAAATTGCATTCGTGAAATAAAAAGTATAAAAGGGCGCAAGAATGGCAGTGACTAATGCTGCTAATGATGAGTAACGAAAAACGATGGCAGTGATAAGCCAGGTTGCTGCAAGCAATAAACCCACTGGCCAGGAAAGTGCGATCATGCAGCCAAAAGCAGTCGCAACGCCTTTCCCCCCTTGAAAACGAAAGAATATCGGATACAAATGTCCTACAAAGGCAGCGAATGCAACGAGCGCAAGGGTGGTATCACTGACGTGCAGCCAACGTGCAATTAAAACCGGAATCACGCCCTTCAATACATCTCCGATTAAAGTGGCAATCGCCGCTTTTTTTCCGCCAAAACGTAAAACATTTGTCGCGCCTGGATTGCCTGAACCTTGATTTCTAGGATCGGGTAAGTGAAGTATTTTGCATATGACAATCGCACTACTGACCGAACCTAACAAATAAGCAAAGATAATGGTGAAAAGTGATAGCAACATAATTTTCCTGATTAGAAATACGTTTCAATTAAAAATATTGGGATTTTGTTTAACAAAAACTCCTAGTTTAATTATTTGTATATTTTAATATCCATCTTTATTTTTCTTTTCTCACTTTTTTTAGTAGTTTTGGAATGCTGGACTGCTTAAGGCCAACTTTTTTCGCTTCAAGTCTTGCTTGGTGAATAAGATGGTCAAAATCTTTCATGGAAGGTGGAGAGACTATTTTTAATATAATGACATCTTTTTCACCTAAGACAACAAATTGATTGCCTTCGCCTAAGTTTAACGCTTTTCTAATTTCCTCTGGGATGACAACCTGACCCTTAGAGGACATTCTGGTTGTGGAAAGTGATTTCATTGTTATTTCTCCAAATCTTACTAGTAAGATTAATAAAAACTCCAAAAAATGTCAATAATTATTCGATAGATTTTAGTTCCCTGCATGAATCTATTATCTATTTTTACAAGCCAAACGCTGCTAAAATAGGATAATTCTCCCGACACTTGGATAACCTCATGACTTTTAGTGCCAACAATTTAATTTGGATAGATTGTGAAATGACAGGGTTGGATCCAGAAAAAGAGCGCCTCATTGAAATTGCAACTATTGTCACGGATTCTGATTTAAATACTATCGCTGAAGGTCCTGTCGTTGTTATTCATCAATCCGATGAACTGATTAATAACATGGATAGTTGGAATACAAAACAACATAATGGTTCTGGTTTAATTGCGCGTGTTAAGGCAAGTCAAGTATCAGAAAAAGAAGCAGAACAACTTATCCTCGATTTTTTGAAACAACATGTACCTCTTGGTAAATCACCCATGTGCGGCAATACGGTTTATCAAGATCGACGTTTCTTAACACGTTACATGCCTGAACTTGAAAAATATTTTCATTATCGTTTACTCGATGTGAGTACATTAAAAGAATTGGCGTTACGCTGGGCCCCAAAAATTTATGGGGGTATGCAAAAAGAATCTAAGCATCTTGCTTTAGAAGACATTCGTGAATCGATTGCAGAATTAAAATATTATCGAGAAAATTTTTTGAAATGTGAGGAATAGAAAGCGCCATCAACTGTGTCATGCCAGCATGTTTTGATGCCACCTTTAAGCATGCTGGCAGGCATCCAATGGGCACGTAGCGAAGCCGCTTGGATGCCAGCTTAAAGCATGCTGGCATGACATAGTTGATGACGGAGTATTTAGCAACAGTCGTCCCCTGTTTTTTTCGCATAGAGTTTTCACATTGACTTATCCCCCACTTCCTTATATTTTTTAAAATGACATTTGCAAAATATAAGGATATGTTATGCAAGAAAGGAATCCGTCCGACAATAAAAATTTTTCATTTACTATTCCCATCGAAGATTTTATTTGTCCCATCACCTCCCAAGTTTTTTTTGAACCTAATCAAGCAATGCCATGCGGTCACATATTTGAAATGGAAGCTATCAACAAATGGCGAAATACTTCCGTGAGTTGTCCTTGCTGCCGCCAACCCATCGATGCAATTTATCCTGCCCCGAGTTATTTTAAAAAACTATTCAAAGAATTTTTAGAAAAAAATCCGAAGTTTGAAAACGAACGATATTTTAATTTTGAAACATTTGAAAATGCATTTCAAAATAACGGTAATATTCAGCCTTATCTTGATTTATTTAAAGTAGCAACGAAGCAATTTAATTCGCCTTCTGAAGAAAAAAAATCGGAGGGTTTGACGCCCCTAGCATTATTTGCAAAAAATGAGCGAGGATTTAATCTACTTATTACGGAACCAAAACTTCGAGAAAATATAACAGAAGAAGGTTTAAATACGGCTATTAAAGTAGGAGATGATAGAGGTATTGCAGCGCTTTATTGGTTTACCATTCCTAAAAATATACATCGCATATTAGTAAACGACGAAAAATTTCGTTCGAAAATTACGAGCGATGGTTTAAATAGTGTTTTTGAAGAAGAAGGTCCGCTACAAGGTGTTTCGCCAATTTTTGCATTATGTACAACTGTATCGGGTCGTAAGGTATTAAAAGAAAACGATGCACTTCGCGCAAAAATTTCAAGTTTTGGATTAAATCATGTTGTTTTAGGAGAAAGTTATGTTGGGGATTCTGCAGTGAATTATCTTGCAGGTTCAGATGATGGTATAGAAATACTGATCAACGATCTTTTACTTCGAGAAAAAATTACACCAGAAGGTTTGAATAGTTATAAATTATTGGGCGAGGATGCTGGTGTGACTACGGTGTCGTGGCTTATATTATCTGATCTCGGAATAGAACTTTTAAGTCAAGATGAAAACTTACTTAAAAAAATTAGTGCTGAAGGAATTAACATGGCGGAACAAGGAAGAGACAAAGATGCTTCAGCAATATATTGGTTATTAGCAACAGCAAAAGGCCGCGAAATTTTTGCGAGAGATAAAAGAATTCGTAGCTTGATTAGTGAAGAGGCGCTACATCGAATGGTTTCTGAAGGACATAATGCAGGATTATCCCCGGCATATTGGTTAAAAAGTTTTTGTCAGGATGTATTAATAGGGGATTATATTTTAAAAATGAAATATCATAGAGAAGGAAGATTTCCTTTGGATAATTTTTTTAAGGATAGCAAAATAAAAGTTGCTGATTTAGAATTTTTATTTGAAGATCAAAAGGAAAATAAAAGTCGATTATCGTTAAGATGACGAAACAGTCATTTTTTAAGATGAATGAAAGGATGATACATGAAAGGAAGAATGGATGTCGAAGATACTAATTTTCAAAATATTTCCCCTTTTTCAATGACATTTGATGATTATATATGTCCGATTACCGCGCAATATTTTTTTGATCCACAACAAGTTTTACCATGCGGCCATATTTTCGAATCACAGGCGATTCAGCAATGGTTGAAGGATACACCCGAAAATCAATGTCCTTGTTGTCGAGAAAAAATTACTAAAATTTTCCCCGCACCGCATTACTTTAAAAAGCATTATGCAGAACTTTTAGAAAAAAAACTGGATCTTCACGGAGAACGATATTTTGATTGGGGATCATTTATAGCGTCACTTGCAATTGAAACAGAGTTTAATAAATATATTGAATTATTTAAAAAATCAGTGTCCCATTTGAATGCGATTCAAGATGAAAAAAAATCAGATAAACATTCGGTTTTATCTATTCTTGCGGAAAACCAAAAAGGGCGTGAAATTCTCGAGCAATTACAAAATAATCTTATCCCCGATGCGTTGAATCATGTGAATATATACGGCGAATCAGCGATTTATTTTTTAATAAAATTTAATTCATCCATTGTGATGAATCCTTATTTTTACGAAAAAATTTCTGAAGAAAGTCTCAATGGCATTTTGACGAGAAAAGACGAAAGTTCCATATTATTTTTATTAACCCAATCAGAAAAAGGGCGAGAACTATTAATTGGCCAGCCGAAGCTTCGTTCAAAAATATCAGAGGAAGCTTTAAATCATGTGATTACTGCAGGTCCGTTCAAAGGCTCTTCCCCTTTATTTGAATTATTGCAAACTAAAGAAGGTTTGGCATTAATAAAAAATGATGCGGAGCTTTGTGCCAAAATTTCAGCGGATGGTTTGAATAGTATTATTGAGAGTGGTGAAAATCTCGGAATTTCTGCCGTTTATTGGTTAACTAACACAGAAGAAAATATTGAATTTTTAACGCAGCAACCAGTGCTTCGCGCAAAGATTTCCCGAAAAGGACTGAACGCCACTTTTCAAACAGGTGAAAATCAAGGCGTCTCACCACTTTTTTGTTTAACGAAATTTGAAAACGGCATAAAACTTTTAGAAGATGATGCCAAGCTTCGTGAAAAAATTTCAATTCTTGCATTTAATAGTGTGATTTTACAAGGTGAAACACCTGGTGTTACTGCATTTTATCAAATGGTCATGTCGGATGATGGATTTGAAATATTGAAAAAAGATAAAAAACTTCTTGCTAAAGTTACTGAGGCAGGAATGAATAGTTATCCGATTGTGGGTGAAAATAATGGAATAACTGCTGCGGTTTGGTTAATAGTCAGCGATGAAGGTTTAGCGCTTTTAAATAAATATCCCAAGCTTCGAAAAAAAATTAATAGTGAAGGTATGAATACGGTAGAGCAAGGACAGGATAATGGCGCGACGGGTGTATATTGGTTGATGAAACAAAAAGGGGGACGCCAAATTCTTCGAAAAGATGCGAGGCTCCGGGGGCTCATTAATCAGGACTCACTACATTTGGTAATTGTTGAAGGTGATGATAAAGGAAAATCTGCGGCTTTTTGGCTTAAAAAATATGGTCAGGGAATATTGAAACTGGATAGTGGATTAAGGAAAAAACTTAAGATTGAAGAAAAAGTCCCATTAAGTCAATTTTTTAAAAAAGGAAAGAGAAAGAATCTTGAAGTCAAAGAAAACAAATCCCGAAAATTAACCAGAAAGAAATAATATATGCAAAGAATGGAAGCTGAAAGCGAAGAATCAAAGGATATTCCGATTAATGTTTCGTTGAGTGATTTTATATGTCCTATTACCAATCAACTATTTTTTAATCCCGTGCAAGTGATGCCTTGTGGACATTTTTTTGAGGAGAGTGGCATCGATGATTGGAAAACAAGGGATACCACATGTCCATGTTGTCGTGAAAAAATTGAAGAACAATATCCAACACCGCCTTACTTTAATCGACAATTAACTGAATTATTAGAACGAAATCCTTTGTTGTATGATGAGTGTTATTTTAATTTGGAAATTTTTTCCAATTGTTTAAGAGAAGATGATGAGAAAAAAACAGTTTCGCCACACTTAAAAAAATGGACGAATTTATTAAAAAATTCTAAAACACATTCCAATAATGCTTTTCCATTTCTAATTTCAAAAGAATATGGATTAACCTATTTAACAAAGCATGCTTTAATTCTCGAAAAAATTACTGCAGAAACATTAAATGCAATGCAGGAAGGTTCGAATTTATCTCCCTTATATATTTTATCGAAAAGTGAATTGGGCCGTACTATTTTATTAAATAATGGATGGATGCGAAATCTCATTCAAAAAGAGACTTTAAATAAAGTCATTATTACTCATGATGAAGATAACGGAAAATCCGCGGCGCATTGGCTCTCAACAGATGGTAGAAAAATATTGTTATCTGACCCAGTATTATCATTGAAAATAGAACGCGAAGAAAAGAAAGCTGTGCCGAAATCGTTTTTTAAAAATATGAAAGATAAATTTAAGAAATTGGAGATTTGTTTTAAGTTAAGAAAACCTCACGCCTAAATTAAGGAGAACTTTCTATAAACCCTCACCCCAACCCCTCTCCCGCAAGCGGTAGAGGGGAATCATACTTCTAAAATTCCCCTCTCCCACTTGTGGGAGAGGGGTTGGGGTGAGGGTTTATAGCAAGTTATCCAGATTCTGCCGCCCCAACGCCCACTCCACATGTTCTCTCACCATATCAGACGGATAACTTAATTTTCTAACGAGCGCTTCACGAATCGCATCAGAACGTGGCGCATTTCCCAAAGCCACCGCAATATTTCGCAACCAACAATCATATCCGATACGACGAATGGCGGATCCTTCAGTTTTTCGCAAAAACTCCTCTTCTGTCCAATCAAACAGTTCAACAAGAAGAGGAGCCGCAAGTTTTTCACGCGGATAAAAATCTTTTTCCCCCGTCGTTTTTGCAAAACGATTCCAAGGGCAAACTAATTGGCAATCATCGCAGCCATAAATACGATTCCCAATCATGGTGCGAAATTCAACAGGAATTGAACCTCTCAACTCAATGGTTAAATACGATATACAACGTCGCGCATCGAGTTGATAGGGTCCGACAATCGCTTGCGTTGGACAAATATCGATGCAAGCATGACAAGTTCCACAATGATTTTTGATGGGAGTATCAATCGGAAGTGGTAAATCGGTATAAATCTCGCCTAAAAAAAACCATGACCCAGCTTCACGATTGATGAGGTTAGTATGTTTGCCAATCCAGCCAAGGCCTGCCTTTTCTGCTAATGGTTTTTCTAAAACGGGTGCACTATCGGTAAATGCACGAAACCCAAACGATCCAATTTCTAATGTTATCTTACGTGCGAGCGTATCTAATCGTTTTCGCATGAGCTTATGATAATCGCGCCCCAATGCATATCGTGAAATGTAGCCTAAGTTATGATTTTTTAATACTTCCGGTATTTTGGTATCGGGAGGTAAATAATTCATTCGTGCAGAAATAACACGCAAAGTACCTGGAACTAACTCATCGGGGGAATATCTTTTGCTGCCGTGCGATTCCATGAACCGCATTTCGCCATGAAAATTTTTTTTAAGCCATTCGCAAAAATGCGTGGTATATTTTTCTAAATCGGTATTCGTAATACCAATTTGTTGAAAACCAAGGGATTGTCCCCAATCTTTGATTTGGGTTGCAAGTGAAGCATAATCGGGGATATTCATGACAAAAATTTTAGCATAATGGTTTAATATTATACTTGAGGATTAAGAAAATGCAATCAAGTGGAAATTGGTGGATGTGGGGAGGTTTTTTCATCTTTGTATTAGTGATGATATCCATTGATATGATTTTATTGCATCATAAAAAATCCCATAAAGTGAGCGTCAAAGAAGCACTAAGTTGGGTCATGGTTTGGTTCACCTCGGCGTTAATATTTAATGCCTTAATATGGTGGCATTTTACTAAAACGCATGGGTTTGATTTCGCAACTGACAAAGCACTTCAGTTTTTTAGCGGATATTTAATTGAACAATCCCTTTCCGTTGATAACATGTTTGCGTTCATCATGATTTTCAGTTTTTTTTCGGTTCCGGATGAATATCAACATCGCGTATTACTTTATGGTGTATTAAGCGCGATCGTTATGCGATTTTTTGTCATTCTGGGCGGTACATGGTTGGTGAGTGAATTACATTGGATTTTATATCTTTTTGGTGCATTTCTCGTGTTCACCGGTTTAAAAATGTTAACGCAAAAAGATGACAAAAAAGATCTTTCTGACAATCAATTTTTACATTGGCTGAGACGTCATTTACGCATTACCCATTCGTACCATGGAGAACGTTTTTTTATAAAACAAAATGCATTGTTATATGCAACACCATTATTCCTCGTATTAATTTTTATTGAAATTTCTGATCTTATTTTTGCGTTAGATAGTATCCCTGCTATTTTTGCAGTGACAAAAGATCCATTTATTATTTTCACTTCTAATATTTTTGCAATTCTTGGCCTCCGTTCACTTTATTTCTTGTTGGCGAACATGGCGGCACGTTTTCATCTTTTGCGATATGGCATTGCAATTATGCTGACCTTCATTGGTGTGAAGATGTTAATAGAACCATGGATTGATATACCAATTTTAATGGCATTATGTGTTGTCGTTGCCATTTTGGGGACGAGCGTCACGTTAAGTTTATATATTCCACCGAGGATTAAAAAACTATGATTGAAAAATTAAATATGGCATCTTTTAAAAATGTTTTGTCTGAAAGACCTCGTGATGCGAATAAGGGGATGTTTGGACATGTGTTGGTGATTGGTTCGGATAAAGGATTTTTAGGCGCAACACAAATGGCAGCAATCAGTGCACTTCGTATTGGTGCGGGTCTTGCAAGTATTGCAACGCGAGTGGAACATGCTTCACTGCTTTTATATCCAGAAATTATGATGCATGGCGTGAGTTCGCCTAAGGATCTAAAACCACTCCTCGCGCGTGCTAGCGTAATTGTATTGGGACCTGGCTTAGGGCAATCTTCTTGGTCGAAACATCTTTGGAAAATAGCGATAAAAGCGAAACAACCTTTAGTCGTGGATGCGGACGCATTAAATTTATTAAGCAAAAAACCCCATAAAAATTCACATTGGATTTTGACGCCTCATGTTGGCGAGGCGGCGCGCTTATTAAAAACCTCTCCGGAAGACATTCAAAGAAATAGAGAAAATGCAGTGGAAGCGCTACAAAAAAAATTCGGAGGCATTGCGATCTTAAAAGGGCATCACACGTTAATTGCAGATGAGAATCAGATTGCGAGATGTGACGCAGGAAATCCTGGAATGAGTACGGGTGGAACAGGCGATATATTGTCGGGTGTCATTGGTGGTTTGTTGGCGCAAGGTTTGCCGTTATTGACTGCTGCAAAAATGGGAGTTTTTGTGCATGCAACAGCAGGAGATTTAGCTGCAAAAAATGGGGGCGAACGTGGTATGATCGCAACCGATTTAATACCTTTTTTGAGACAAATCATTAATGCATTTTAATATTTACATTCCAAATGAAGAAGCAATGCTTGAATGCGGTGCGCGATTGTCAAAATATATCGTAGCCCCCACGATTGTTTTTTTGCGCGGCGGTTTAGGTGCAGGAAAAACCACATTTACACGTGGTTTTTTACGCGGGTTAGGGTATGTTGGTCACGTCAAAAGTCCCACCTACACGATTGTTGAATCATATGAGTTAGACAACATCACCGTTTTTCATTTTGATTTTTATCGTGTGAAAGATCCGTTGGAATTAGAATATTTGGGCATCGAAGATTATTTTTCAAAAAATTCAATTTGCATCATAGAATGGCCCGATGCGGTTTTACAAATGTTACCCAATCCCGATCTTATTTATGATTTTAAAACAGAGGACAGTGGGCGACATATTTCTATTGAAGCGCCAACCATCACAGGAAAAAATGTGTTAGGACATCTACCGTATGTGGAATAAGTTCTTACTGTTATGCCTATTTTTTTTTCCATTAATATCATCTGCTTTCGAATTGAAAACGATTGAAATCAAGGAAAACAAATCAACACAAATAATTTTTAAAGGAGATATAAAAGACCCTCGCGTTTTCACATTACAACATCCTGATCGCTTAGTGGTAGATTTCGAAAAAACACAATTAAAAATGAATCTCGCGCATATTGCTTTACAACAAAAATCGCCGATTGAAAAAATTCGAGAAGGTTTTCCAAAAAAAGATGTGTTGAGAATTGTTTTTGACTTAAAAAATCCGCAAAATTTTACAAGAATACAGAATGCTCCGTTTTTAACATTTGAACTTTCATCCTTAAACAAAAATAAAAATGGAATCTCTCCCGTCCAATCTCGAGAGACCTATGTAAAACCTAATCGTCTTGTCATTGTCATTGATCCAGGACATGGGGGAAAAGATCCTGGCGCGATCGGGGATCATGGTACGAAAGAAAAAGATGTGGTGTTAGATATTGCCAAAAAATTGGCGCGTCTCATCAATCAACATCCGCGAATGCATGCGGTTTTAACACGGGATGGTGATTATTATATTTCGTTGAGTGAAAGATTAGCGCTCGCTCGAAAAAATAAAGCAGACCTATTTATCGCGATTCATGCAGATTCTTATTTTAATAAACATGCGAATGGTGCATCGGTTTATTCATTGTCAGACCATGGCGCTTCGAGTATGGCAGCGAGATGGCTTGCGAATCGCGAAAATCATTCCGAATTGGGCGGGGTCGATTTTGGCGAATTGGGTGATCAAAGTATTCAATTACGATCCGTTTTAATTGATTTAGCGAAAACCCAAACCATCAAAGACAGTCTTCTTTGGGGGACATCCATTCTGGGTTCACTCGATGATGTGACTCGATTACATTATAGGACAGTGGAGCGTGCACCCTTTTTGGTCCTAAAATCGCCAGATATCCCTTCCATTTTGGTAGAAACCGGCTTCATTTCGAACCAAAACGAAGAAAAACGTTTGCGCGATCATGATCATCAGCATAAAATTGCACTTGCTTTATACAATGGGATTCGTGGGTATTGGAACGGAATAAGTCATAAAGAGTGAAAAATGAAGAGAACCCCTCATGCGCATCGAAAAACTGACTCCTTTACTCGCCAATCAAATTTCTGCCGGCGAAGTCATTGAACGCCCCGCGTCAGTCGTAAAAGAACTTATCGAAAATAGTATAGATGCCGGCGCGACCGATATTGAAATCGACATCGAGAATGGGGGCGCAAAGCTCATTCGTGTCCGCGATAATGGCAAAGGTATTCATCCGGATGATTTAGGCGTCGCACTTGAAAGGCATGCGACAAGTAAAATCAAAAATTTAAACGATTTAGAAAAAATCATGACCTTAGGTTTTCGTGGTGAAGCGCTTGCCAGTATTAGTGCTGTGGCACGTTTTTCATTGATATCTGCGTTGCGAGGTAAAACGGGTTTCATGGTCACGAGCGCGAATGGGCATTCCATTGAAGTCGAGCCTGCGGCACATCCGGAAGGGACCACGGCTATGGTTCGTGATTTATTTTTTAATACGCCTGCGCGAAAAAAATTTTTACGTTCAGAAAAAACAGAATTCGATCATATCGATGAATGTGTGAAAAGAATAGCGCTGAGTCATTTTGATGTGAATTTTATATTAAAACATAATCAAAAAATCCATCGTCATTATCGATCGACAAGAAGTGAGACGGAAGAAAGCGCTCGTTTAGCAAATTTGTGTGGTGCTACATTTGTGGAAAATAGTGTAAAAATCGAATCTGAAATTCTCGGATTAAAATTATCTGGTTTTCTTGCACTTCCTACTTTTTCAAGGTCACAAGCAGATTTACAGTATTTTTATGTGAACGGACGCATGGTCCGTGATCGGTTAGTTAGTCATGCAGTAAAACTCGCATATCATGATGTCATGTACGGCGATCGTCATCCCGCTTTCGTGCTATTTTTAGAAATTTCGCCTGAAGATGTGGATGTGAATGTACATCCAACTAAACACGAGGTGCGTTTTCGAGAAAGTCGTTTAGTGCACGATTTTATTAAAAAAACGATTCATGATGTGTTGGCAAGTACGCATACGCAACATGCGCCGGCTTTGCCTTTGAATCCTGCCCCTGCTGTCATCCCCGTCCCCTTCGAGGATTTCACTCCGGCGAGGATCCATTCCAAGCAATACTCTGAAGTAAAACCGAGACAAAATTTTTCTGAAAAAATCGCCGCCTACCAATCATTGCAAGCCCCTCTCACACCAATTATCACTGAACAAACGACTTTAATAGAAGAATACCCACTCGGTTTCGCGCTCGCACAATTACAAAATATTTATATTCTTGCTGAAAACAAAGAAGGTTTAATTTTAGTAGATATGCATGCCGCCCACGAACGTGTCATCTATGAGAAATTAAAAAAACATTATCTGGATAAAAAAAATATTCGCCAACCTTTATTAATTCCCATCACGATCACTGTCAGTGAGCGTGAAGCAGATATCATCGAAAATGCGATTGAATTTTTTGAAAACTTACAAATTAAAATGGATCGTATCGGCAAAGAATCCGTTGTAGTTCGCGAAATACCTTATGAATTACTTGAAGGTGATATGATAACGCTGATTCGTGATATGGTTTCCGATTTAAATATGAATGATGAAACGACGCAACTCGAAGAAAAAATTTTACATTCATTAGGCACCATGGCATGTCATGCAGCAGTTCGTGCGAATCGTAAATTATCCATTTCTGAAATGAATGCACTGTTGCGTGCGATGGAAAATACTGAACATAGTGATCAATGTAATCATGGGCGCCCCACTTGGGCAAAATTGTCTTTGCATGAATTAGACAAATTATTTTTGCGGGGCAAATGATGGGAATTCCGATTGTTTGCTTAATGGGCCCCACCGCAACTGGTAAAACGGCATTAGCGGTCGAGTTAATCCAGCATTTTCCCTTTGAAATTGTAAGTGTGGATTCTGTGATGATTTATCGCGGAATGGATATTGGTAGTGCTAAACCGGATGCAGAAACTTTGAAAATTGCACCGCATCATTTAATTGATATTTGTGATCCGAAAGCATCTTATTCTGCGGCAGAATTTTGTCGGGACGCGAATGTTAAAATAGCAGAAATATTTTCACGCGGAAAAATTCCGCTATTAGTGGGTGGCACGATGATGTATTTCCATAGTTTCCAAAAAGGAATTGCAACACTTCCTGCGCGAGATGAACTTTTACGTGAGCAATTGGATAAAGAAGGCGAAAGCGTAGGTTGGGACAACATGCATCAGCGTCTCAGAGCGTTAGATCCGGAGGCGGCCGAAAAAATTCATCCACACGATCGACAGCGTATACAGCGCGCGTTAGAAGTTTGTTTAGCGACGGGAGAAAAATTTTCTGCTTTAAAAAATCACTTAAGTCCCACGGATCATCAGGTGTTGAATATCATTCTCGCGCCTGTTGATCGTGCAAATTTACATGAAAAAATTCGCCTACGTTTTTTAGCGATGCTAAAAATGGGTTTGGTGGATGAGGTACGATATTTTTATGAAAGCGGTGAATTCAACTTATCCATGCCTTCCATGCGATCACTGGGTTATCGTCAAGTTTGGGAGCATTTCGAAAATAATTCTTCATTTGATGATATGTGCGAAAAAGGAATTATTGCAACCCGTCAGTTTGCAAAACGCCAGTTAACATGGCTTCGAAGCTGGCAGGATGCGATGTGGTTTAATAGCGATGAAGAAAAGTTGCATTCTTATGTTACCGAATACATAAGAAAAACTGTTCACCGTTAAACTGCAACTCATTAGCAACTATGTCATGCCAGCATGCTTTTAGCTGGCATGACATAGTTGATGACGACAGCGACATATTAACTTAAGGGAATCCGAGTTATAATGGGAATGCTGACATGCGACATAATCGATTTCATTAAGGGATTTAAGGAGATGTTTATGGGTAAGAAATGCAAATGTGGACGTTTAAGCGCCCTCGCGTTCGGGATTTCACTTGGATTGGTCAGTGGAATTTTTATGTTGTTATTTGCGATCGGTAGCTGGAAATATGGATTTGGCACTAGCATCATTGATCAATGGGCTTCTGTTTATCCAGGTTTAGAAGCTTCTCTAAAAGGTGCATTTATTGCACTTGCTTGGGGATTTTTAGAAGGATTTGTCATCGGTATCATTTGGGCATGGCTTTATAATCTTTGCCTTTGCTGCTGCCGCTGCTGTTGCTGCAAACCGAATGGTGAAACTTGCCCGCCTAACACCACACCGCGATAATTTGTATCTGTAAAAGTCTGTCATGCCAGCTAAAAGCATGCTGGCATGACAAGATCCTAATAATAAATTGTACACAACGGGAGTAAAATGAAAAAAGTAATTCAAACTGATAAAGCCCCCAAAGCAATAGGCTGTTATTCACAAGCAATTCAATCCGGCAACACGGTTTATCTTTCTGGCCAAATTCCTTTAGATCCTGCCACCATGCAAATAGTGGAAGGGGTCGAAGCACAAATTTCCCGCGTTTTTGACAATTTAAATACTGTTGCGGAAGCATCGGGCGCCGATTTAAATTCGATTGTGAAATTGACCGTATATCTCACGGATATTAATGTTGCGCCTTTGGTGAATGAGGCAATGACAAAATACTTTAAAGAGCCTTATCCTGCTCGTACGACCTTTCAAGTGGTCGCTTTGCCAAAAGGTGCATTAGTTGAAATTGATGCGATTTTAGTGATGTAGCATGGATCCCGGACAAACAAAAAACGTTTTCCGGGATAACGACTCTTCTGACATAAGCACGACGTGCTTATGTAGAATTCACGTTAATTAGACGCCGTATGCTGCGGCATCATACTTTGGATTTGACCATACATCATCATGGTTTTTAAGATTTTCATTGCTTCATACAATTGAAAGTCTGTTTGCGCTAAATTCGCAGAATTATCTGGAACTACGGTGACGGTATTCGTCGTCGCTTTGGTCACGTCGCCAGGTAAGTGTCCTTTTAATTCGAATTCGCGAATGGGGGCCAGCATATTGTTGTCCAATTTGGTTTGCTGAACCTTTAAATCTTCTACGGTTACATCTGGCGTAATACCTTTATTTTGAATAATTCTGCCAGAAGGCGTGTGGTAAAGTGCCGTTGTTAATTTTAATGCATGCGTACTATCTAAAGGTAGGACGGTTTGCACAGAACCTTTTCCGAAACTTGTCGTACCGACAATGACAGCACGATGATAATCTTGAAGGGCACCGGCCACAATTTCTGACGCGGAGGCAGAACCTTCATTGACTAATATGACCATTGGCGCACCATTCAAAATATCTCCGGCATGCGTCGCTTTCGCGCTATATTGTGAATTGGCGAGACGTCCTTGCGTGTAAACAATGAGGTCTTTATATTTATGCGTATTGTTATTATTTAAAAATACATCGGCAACTTGCACAGCAGTTTCTAATAAACCGCCAGGATTATTTCGTAAATCTAAAATTAACCCCTGTAAATTTCCGCCAGCTTCTTTTTTCAATTTATCAATAGCCGCAATCATGAGTTCGGTAGTCGGTTGTTGGAATTCGCTAATTCGCACATAACCAATGCCATTCGCCATGAGATTACTTTTCACGCTCGTGATGCGAATGATTTCGCGTGTCATTTTGAAGGAAAGCGGTTGTTTTTCACCTTTACGGATAACGGACAAAGTGACTAGCGTACCTTTTTTTCCACGCATATTATCGACGGCTTCATTCATCGTCATGTCATTCACTAATTTGCCATTGATTGCCACAATGTAATCGCCAGGTTTTAACCCAGCTTTAGCAGCTGGTGTATCATCGATTGGGCTTACGACTTTTAGCACACCATATTCGCCCGTGACTTCAACCCCAAGGCCACCAAAAGCGCCGCTTGTCGACATCAACAATGTTTTATAAGAATCTTCATCTAAATATTCAGAATGTGGGTCCAAACCATTTAACATGCCACGAATGGCATCTTCTAATAATTTTTTATCGTTAATGGGTTGCACATAAAAATCTTTAATTTGCGCAATGGCATTGGTGAAACGATCGATATCATCCTTTTGCAGTGTTTCTGTTTGCGAAGTAGAAGTAGCAGTACTTGGTGTCAGCATATTTTTATCTTCTTCCTTAAAAGCAAAAGAAAAAGAACCTAATGCAACACACAATAAAACAATAACGGCGGCTTTAGCGATGGTGACGAGGGATATCATTTTCATAAGGTATGTTCCCGCAAGAAGAGAATGACTATCACTATTAGTATAGTTTATTTTCCTCTAGTTAGCCGAAAGTTGGTATTAGGGCATACCATTATGTAAAAAAAGGGTTTTTTACCCTGTTTTTATCAATATATTTACACAGATTGTATAAAAAGAAGGAGTTTAGGTTAAATGGAGCAGTGTTTCTCCGGTCATCTCCTTGGGCTGCTCGATATTTAGCAAATACAACATAGTGGGAGCGATGTCAGATAAAACGCCATTAGATTTCGTAAAGGTTGCTTTTCTCCCAACATACACGAGGGGAACTAACTCGTGGGTATGTGCAGTGTGTGGTTGATGGGTTTTATTATCAAACATTAATTCCGCATTACCGTGATCCGCTGTGATTAAAGCCTCTCCTCCGGCCGCTTGCAAAGCGGGAATTATTTTGGCAAGACAACGATCGATCACTTCGATAGCCTCTACCGTCGCTTCAAAATTTCCGGTGTGACCGAGCATATCGGGATTGGCGAAATTGCAAATAATAACATCGTAATTAGGAATTTCTGCGATAAGACGATCGGTAATTTCTTCTGCGCTCATGGCGGGTTGTAAGTCATAAGTCGCAACTTTAGGGGAGGGAATGAGTATGCGATCTTCACCAAAAGACGGTTTTTCTACTCCGCCATTAAAAAAGAAAGTGACGTGTGCATATTTCTCAGTTTCAGCAATGCGTAACTGTCGCAAACCTTTTTCACTGATGTATTCACCAAAAATATTATCCAGTGAAATTTTTGGAAAAAGTACTGGGACGTTCAAGGTACTGTCATATTCAGTTAAGGTGACGAATCGAACTTTTGGCCAAAAATTTCGAGAAAATCCGCTAAAATCAGGATCGACAAAAGCACGTGTGAGTTGTCTCGCACGATCTGCGCGAAAGTTCATGAAGATGACGGCATCACCATCTTCCATCGCAATATTTTCATTGCCAATACGCGTTGCTTCAACAAATTCATCAGTCTCATTTCGGGCATAGGCGGCTTTCAATCCATCTAATGCATTTTCGGCGGTGAACGCGGCCGCGCCAGTTGTAATAAGCGCATAAGCTTTTTCGACACGTTCGTATCGTTTATCGCGATCCATCGCATAATAACGACCAATGATGGAAATAATTTTCCCGTGTTTTTGCAGTTCCTGAAGTGAGCTTGCCGCACTCTTCGGTGGGGTATCGCGACCATCTAAAAAAGCATGGACGTATACTTTTTTTAAATCCATTTTTTTCGCGAAATCTAATAATGCATAGATATGCGTTTCATGACTATGCACACCGCCCGGTGAAATTAAACCTAATACATGTAATGCTTTGTTATTTTTTTGTAAATATTGAAAAGTTTTTACGAGTGCTTCATTTGTAAAAAAACTTCCATCTTGAATGCTCACATCAATACGCGTTAAATCTTGATACACGAGGCGTCCCGCACCCATATTTAAATGACCCACTTCAGAATTTCCCATTTGACCCGCGGGGAGACCTACGCATTTTCCCGATCCGGAAATTAACGTGTGTGGATGTTCCGACCAGAGTTTATCCCAAAAAGGTTTATTCGCACTTTCAATGGCATTGTGTGCTTTGTCTTCGCGATAACCAAAGCCATCTAAAATAATTAATGCAAGGGGATGCGGTCGAGATTTCATTTTCCACTCCGATGTTGGCCTTACTTTTGATGGAATATTTTAACCGTAAAAGCTAGAATAAATCATTCTTTAAATGGATCTTCATATGAATTTAAAAACTCGGCTTAAAATAACCACATTGATCGTGGTTTTACTCGCTTCAATTTCTAGTTTTGCAGAAGATGAACTGGCTTCAGCACCTCCCCAAAATCTAGATCCATACGAAAAATTTAATCGCCCCATGTTTTATTTTAATGATTGGCTGGATCGCCTCGTTCTAAAACCTATTTCCGCTGGATATAATAAAATTTTTCCTACTTCCTTACGAAAGGGGATCAGCAATTTTTATAACAATATTGATATGATTCCGACGGTTTTAAATGATTTGTTGCAAGGGAATTTTTATCAAGCTACCAGTGACACATGGCGTTTTGGTATTAATAGCACGATTGGCTTACTTGGTTTTTTTGATGTTGCAACCGAAATCGGACTTGAACCTAATCGCGAAGATTTAGGGTTGACCCTCGCGCAGTGGGGCTGGAAAAGTTCTAGTTACTTAGTATTACCATTTATCGGCCCCGGTACCGTACGCGATCAATTATCCTGGCCAGTCAATTACCAATATCTCTCGCTTTACCCCTATATTCATGCGGATAATTTACGTTATGGGCTTTATTTCTCAGGCCTTATTGTGCGTCGCGCAGAATTATTACATTTCGAAGGTCTCATGGATGAGGCAGCATTGGATAAATATATCTTTGTGCGTGATGCTTATCTCCAGCGTCGCGCGTACCAAATTGAACGAAATAAAGAACTGGGCAATCCTTACCTTGAATCTAATAAAACGCTTGCGTCCACATGATACATATTGCGTTATTTGAACCAGAAATTCCGCCGAATACCGGTAATATTATTCGTTTGTGTGCCAATACGGGTGCTACATTGCATCTCATTCATCCATTGGGTTTCACGCCTACGGATAAAAAATTAGCGCGCGCCGGATTGGACTATCATGAATGGACCACCATTTCGCATCATCAAGATTACGATGCATTTTTGAAAGAAGTTAAGCCTAAACGTTTATTTGCAATCTCTACTAAAGGAAGTCGATCGTACACAGATCTCGCCTTTGAGCCTGGGGATGTGTTGCTTTTTGGTCCAGAAACGCGAGGATTGCCAGAAAAAGTATTAAAAAGCTTGACGAGCGATGCCATTCTTCGTATTCCTATGGCGAAAGACTCTCGTAGCTTAAATCTTTCCAATGCAGTCGCGGTCGTTTTATATGAAGCGTTGAGGCAAATTGGTTTTGATATGTTAAGCTTAAAATAACGCTTATTTATTATACATGAGAAGGATATGAGCGAAGCCGCCGCCAAAACAATGAAAAATAAAATTCATGAATTAGCGAGTCAGATTTTTGTATTAGCGACTGGCTTGCAAAATGCAGCCCCACCAGGCAGTGCGGGTAAGTCTGTGCATTATTTATTAGAAACTGCATCACAGTTAGAATTAATTAGTCGCGAAATGGAAAATTTGGGTAGTGTAAAAAATACCAATTAATGAGAAATATACCCATCACACTTCAAGATGCGAGATTTTAACGCCCAGCTAACAAGAAATTTCAATGTTCTGATTGAGAAAAAGCGTAGGAATAGTTATTCTATTTCGAGCTTTTTCGATTGAAGAACGTTGAAAGTTCGATGTTAGATGGGATGTTAAAAATCGCATTTTGAGGTGTGATGGGTATAAGCATGACGAATCAGGACAATGGCGAAAAAAACCAACAGTTATTAGAATTGGTGCGTAAAGCCATTTTACAAGATAATCAATTGCGTGAAAAATATGAAGTAGGAGATAAGTTTCGTTTTGTCCGCGAACGTCTCGATCTGTTGTTAAAAACCATGGAACAAGAAACAGAAAATTTAGCTAATCAACTCAAAAAAACCACTAAAGATGTTTTGCCTGGTGAAGTGCCGGTATATGTTTATTTGTACAATGCAAATGGGTTGACCTTAAAAAGTTGGCTAAATATGTTATCGCCTAAAGTTTTTTATGAGTATAGCGTTAATCGACCCATTTATGCAGACAAAGCGGCGATGGAAAATTTTTTAAAATTTAAAACGAATAAAAACCAGCATGCCTTTCTCACCATGGCAATAAAATCGGAAGATCTTTTATCCAAGCCGAATGAGCATGGCATTGTGAAAATTAAAGAAGGCTCGCTACATGTCGATAAAGTGTTGCTTTTTACTCACAATGAACAAGATTATGCGTTGAATGAAGATGGGGAGTTAGTCAAGGCTAGTGTGTAATTCTACTCTGTCATGCCAGCATGCTTTCCGCTTCCATCCAAGCGGCGCTTAATCTTAATCTAACGCTTCCTTCCACTACTCGGCGTTCGCTTATCTAAATATTCTTCCATGCTTTGATCTTTTTTGTGTTTATTATCTTTATGATTTTTCCCGCCAGGAACTTCAACTTTACTGTTATAAATACGTTCGGTAGTGCTTAGATGCGCGCTTCTTCCCAACCATGTTTTAAATTGAAGAAAAGATCCCTCTTTATATTTTGACAACGCGGCTTGTGGGTCGACATAACCACCAGGCATATCGAAGCCACCGACTTGTAACTCTCTTCGAACAAAATCTTCTTGTTTAACACCTTCTTTGATTTTGTCGCGCTCGACTAAAACGTTTTCAATAGAGGTTTCTATTCTTTCCCGTTTTTTATCGAGGAAAGTGGTTTGCTTCGCATCCAAAAATTGGCGATGATCTTTTCTTTCTTGTTCAATTTTTTGGGCAAGATCACTTTTTTTATCCTTTATATCTTCTTTTTTATTAAGTTCTTGTCGATATAATTCTCTTAAATCTTTAATTTGTTTTCTTTGCTCTTTTTCTGCATAAACTTTTTCTTTATTGGATAAGCCATGTTCAGCGAATCGTCCGCCTGCGCTTTCATCTTGAGCAGAATCTTCTTTTTTCCCAGCAGCGCGGCAAGTAGAGCAAATTTTGCCATAGGTATTCCCTTTTCCCGTAAATTGAAGAAAAGCGGAGAGAGGCTTTTCTACACCGCATGCGGCGCAGACTTTTTTCAGTTGGCTGTGGCTCATAATTATATAAATCTGTAGATGTATTGCTCAATTTAAGATAGGTAGTGCCAAATAAATAAATAATAACATATTTGAATGCCAAAAACGCTAATTTCTTCTCTAGAAAATGTTGATTTTAAAACTCACTATGCTAGACTTTTCCAACTTTTTAAAAGTATACCGTCCGGCAGACGGGATTTTAAGCCTGTGGAGAGACCGTGTTCTCAGAGAATCAGGAAATCTCCTTGTGCAATCAGTCCTAAAGCTACTTTTAGTTTTAGTGAATGGGAGATTGTCACTTATGCAACTCATTCGTATAACTTCGATTTTTTTGAACCCTACGGACGCTTCACGAAGTTCTTGCTGGCGATAGCAGATTAGAGTATGCTCAACGCTTTGATTATATTACTGTTGCAGATCGAAGTCGCAATAATAATTTTTAGTGGAGCTAATTAATAAAATGGAGAATAAACAGATGACAAAAGGGCCGTCATTACAAGATCCTTTCTTAAATACTTTACGTAAAGAAAAGATTCCTGTTTCGATATACTTAGTGAATGGAATTAAGCTGCAAGGTCTTGTGGAATCGTTTGATCAATTTGTGGTGTTGCTAAAAAATACTGTTAGCCAAATGGTCTATAAACATGCCATTTCGACGGTGGTGCCATCACGTAATGTGTCTTCCCCTTTAGACTATAGCAATCATCATAACGGAAATGGTAATAACGGGCAGGGTTCTTTAAATCTTAAAGATAAAGAATAGATGTAAGTCGGTTGTACATACTTTCCTCGAAGGTGTTCGATGAAAAATTCGCGATATTTGCATCGCAGTTTATATTTTTAATAAAAACTGCGATGTGGGTATCGTGAGTTTTTGAGTCTCATGCAATGACAAATATCTCACAAAGTATCGATCGCCCCAAAGGCGGTGAAAAGGCCATTTTAGTTCATATTAATTTTCCCGCAGGTCAAATGCAGGAAGATTTATCAGAATTTAAAGACCTTAGCCTTTCGGCGGGTGCAGAAATCTCTGCAATAGTCACTGGGACAAGAAGTACGCCTTCAGCAAAATATTTTGTGGGTGGAGGTAAAGCCGAAGAAATTCGCGATGCAGTACTTCATCATAAATGCGAAGTAGTCATTTTCAATCATACGCTGACTCCTGCGCAAGAGCGTAATTTAGAACGTTTATTCCAGTGTCGCGTGATTGATCGGACGGGACTTATTTTAGATATTTTTGCGCAACGTGCTCGCAGTTTTGAAGGTAAGTTGCAGGTTGAATTGGCCTTATTAAAGCACCTTTCTACACGATTGGTCCGAGGGTGGACTCACTTAGAAAGACAGCGCGGCGGTATTGGATTACGTGGACCGGGTGAAACCCAGCTTGAAACCGATCGCCGTCTCATTCGAGGTCGTATCAAATTTATTACGCAACGTTTAAATCGAGTGCGTAAACAACGTGAACAAGGAAGGCAGTCGAGACGTAAGGCAATTGTTCCGACCGTTGCTTTAGTGGGTTATACCAATGCAGGAAAATCGACCCTTTTTAATCGACTGACGGGCGCGGACGCGTATGTTGCGAATCGTTTATTTGCAACGCTTGATCCCACATTACGGCGAATTGAGCTTCCCGAGTTAGGGCCCGTGATTTTAGCTGACACGGTAGGCTTTATTCGCCATTTACCACATGATTTGGTGGATGCGTTTTATGCAACCCTTGAAGAAATTTGCGAAGCAGATTTGTTGTTGCATGTCGTCGATGCAAACGATTCTCGTAGAGAGCTAAATATCAGCCAAGTCGAAGAAGTATTAACGAGTATCGGTGCAGAAAATGTACCTACCGTATTGGTTTATAACAAAATTGATTTGTCTACCGACATTCTCGAAGGGGTCGACAGAAACGGCAACGTTTTTGTTTCCGCCTCTCAGGGTTTAGGGTTGAAAGCGCTGCAAGACCGCATTGTCGATTTGGCTGGGGAAAATATTGTGGAGCGATCGCTTTCGCTGCAACCGAAAGACTCGCGTTTGCGCGCCATGTTTTACCAACTAGGTGCGGTAATATCCGAAAAAACCTTAGATGATGGCAGTTCTGAATTGGTGATTCGCATGCCGAAGGCGAAATTGGATAAGTTGTTATGAGTTTATGTCATTCCCGCGCAGGCGGGAATCCATTTATAAAGTGTTAATTTTAATCCTAGAACTAAGCTCTATAAGTTCTGAGCAATTTTTCAATAGATTCCCGCCTGCGCGGGAATGACAGATACCTTTTTCACTTGCACCTAAGGTTATTGATCTCTAGAATTCATGTTTTAATGAAACAAATATAACGGGAGTGCACTATGCCGTGGAATGAACCCGGTGGAAATGGCAAAAATAACGACCCTTGGAATGGAAGGAAAGGGGACGGCCCCCCCGCATTAGATAAGTTGCTCGGTGATTTTTTCAAAAAAATAAATAATGTTTTATCAGGTAAAAAAGGAAGTGTTCCCTCCTGGCAAAGTGGCGCAGGTTCGCCACGTCACATTGGTATTGCACTTTCATTGATAGCATTCGTGATCGTACTCGCATGGTTTATCGGCGGGATATTTATCGTGAATCCGGCGGAACAGGCAGTGGTGCTTCGTTTTGGCAAATATGCAGAAACCATGCAACCGGGGCTTCACTGGATCGCGCGTTTTATTGACTCGAAATATTTAGTGGATGTTCAAAAAATTTATTCCTTTTCCATTGAAGGAGATTTTCTCACAAAATCGTCAGAACAAACCGATATACAATCATCTAACCCCGATCAATCCAAAAATTTGGTAAATGTCGAATTAAGTGTGCAATATCGTATTAGCAATCCGCGCACGTATTTGTTTAACGTGGTAAGTCCAGATGACACGATTAAATCCGTCGCAGCGGGCGCACTCTCTGACATGGTAGGTCAGATGAAATTGGATGATGTATTAACCACTGGACGTGAAAAATTAAGTTCAGGCGTGAAGGAACGCATTGAAAAAGTTTTACAGCCTTACAATGTTGGTTTAGAAGTGTTAGCCGTGACGTTGCGTAAAGTGCAAGCGCCCAATCAAGTGCGTGAAGCATTCAATGACGTCAATCGCGCAGATCAGGATAAAGCGACTTATATTCAACAAGCGCAAGCTTATGCGAGCAAAGTGGTACCTTTGGCACAAGGTTTTGCGGCGCGTACTCTCGCCGACGCGAATGCTTATCAACAAAAAGCTATTTTGAATGCCAAAGCGAATATTGCAAAGTATCAAGCATTGTTACAAGTCTATAAAGGCGCCCCGGAAGTGACGAAAGAGCGCATGTACCTAGAAACCATGCAAAATATTTTTCAAAACACGAGTAAAGTATTAGTCGATGTGAATACGAGTAATAATTTAATTTATTTACCCATCGATAAACTGTTAACACCCGTGAAAAACACCGAGGAGGAAACCCATGTCTCCAACTAAAATTATAGCGGGTATATTAGTTTTTCTGATTATCATCATTGCATCGTTAAGTTTATTTGTGGTGAGAGAAAGTCAAAGCGCATTGATTTTGCGTTTAGGCAAAATTGTGACGAATGGCAATCAAGATCAACCATCGGTGCAAGGACCAGGATTACACGCTAAAATTCCTTTCATTGATCAGATAAGAATTTTTGATATGCGTCTGCAGGAATTGATACCATCTTCCAGTCCCTTAATGGTGGTGACAAAAGAACAGACTTATCTTTTAGTAGAATATTTTGCGAAGTGGCGTATTAGCAATCTTAGCAAATTTTATACGAGCACGAGTGGTAGTGTGAGATGGGCTGAAAATCTTTTAGAGCAGCGGATCAACGATATTGTGCGCGCGGAATATGGTAGACGTACCAGTAATCAGGCGATTTCGCAAGATCGCGCGAATATGGTTGCAGCTATTCGCGAACAGGCGAATAACATTGGCAAAGATCAAGGTATTACTATTGTTGATGTTCGTATTCAACAAATTACGATTCCTGCGGATGTCATGGATTCCGTGTTTAAGCGTATGGAAACGGAAAGAAAACAATTCGCGGAAGCAAAGCGTGCCGAAGGCGTGCAAAAATCTGAAGAAATCAAAGCGTTAGCCGATCAAAAAGTCACGGTCATCAAAGCAGAAGCCTTAATGCAAGGCGCCAATTTGCGCGCGAAAGGAGATTTAGAAGCGGCCACGGTTTATGCAGAAGCTTTTAATGCGGATCCCAAATTTTATGCTTTTTATCGCAGCTTAGAAGCTTATGAAAAGAGCTTCAAAGATAAAAATGATATTTTGGTGTTAAAACCTGATGGACAGTTTTTCCAATACTTCCACGGAGCTAATAAATAAAATGTTGCAGTTTTTCATGATGGCTGTCGGCCTCGTATTTGTGATTGAAGGATTGCTACCTTTTTTAATACCACAATGGTGGCGTCGTTTGATGGCGCAAATGGTAATTCAAAATGATAAAACACTACGGATTTTTGGATTGATCAGTATGTTAATCGGTTTGGGTTTATTATATTTCATTCATTAAAGAGACGATCATGGGAAAAAATGTAGTCATTCTTGGCAGTCAGTGGGGCGATGAAGGTAAGGGTAAAATTGTGGATATGTTAATGGATGAAGCACATATCGCCGTGCGTTTCCAAGGAGGTCACAATGCCGGTCATACGCTTGTCATTAACCAAGAAAAAACTATTCTACGTTTAATTCCCTCCGGGATTTTGCATAAAGATGTCTTATGTTTAATTGGTAATGGTGTGGTATTGTCGCCGACAGCGCTTTTGCAAGAAATGGGTGAATTAGAATCTCGTGGTATACCGGTACGTGAGCGTCTGCGGATTAGCGAAAGTTGTGTTTTAGTGTTGCCTTATCATGTGGCTTTAGATCAAGCGCGTGAAAAAGCCAAAGCCAAAAACGCGATTGGTACGACAGGACGTGGCATTGGTCCTGCTTATGAAGATAAAGTGGCAAGACGCGCGATTCGTTTTGGCGACTTATTTAACGAAAAATATCTTGCGACACGATTAGCGGAAGTGCTGGAATATCATAATTTCGTTTTACAAAACTATCATCAACACGATCCCATTGATTACTCGCAATTATTGGATAATTTATTGTTACAAGCGAAAGAACTCAAAGATTTAAAAATCGATGTCGTCCAAACGTTGCAAGAAGCCTATCTTCAAAATAAAAATATTATTTTCGAAGGCGCGCAAGGTACGTTGTTGGACGTTGATCAAGGTACTTACCCGTACGTCACTTCATCGAATACCACCGCAGGTGCAGCAGCAACAGGGACAGGATTTGGGCCAAGACATTTTGATTATATTCTAGGGATTATGAAGGCTTATACGACACGCGTTGGTAGTGGACCTTTCCCCACGGAGTTACAAAATGACATTGGTAAAACCTTAGCCGAACGCGGCCGTGAATTTGGCTCCGTGACAGGTCGCCCGAGACGTTGCGGATGGTTGGATATGGTTTTATTGCATCGATCTATTCAACTCAATAGTTTTTCTGGTTTGTGTGTGACTAAATTAGATGTGTTAGACACCTTGAAAACATTGCAGATTTGTACCCACTATCGTTTGCACGGCAAAGAAATTTCAATTCCACCCACCGAAACGTTATTAATGGCAGAATGCGAACCGGTGTATGAAGAATTACCGGGTTGGGAACAATCCACGCAAGGCATCAAAAACTTTTCTGACCTTCCGATGAATGCACAGAAATATTTATTGCGTGTAGAATCGCTCGCGGGGGTGCCGATCGATATGATTTCCACCGGCCCTGATCGTAGCGAAACGATTATTTTGCGCCATCCTTTCGAATCAGAAACGAAATTGTCGGCGGTGGTGTAAAATTCGTTATACTATAAAATCCGTCGTCCCGCGACTTGTTCGCGGGATCCAGAGCGACATTTTTGCTCGTAGACAAACTAAAGTTATTGGCAAATTTTCCGAAACTTTTAAATGCAAAATAGATTTATATGCCTCATAAAAAATGACTGGGGCTCCGGTCTGAGTGAGGTTAGTTTTCGTGGCTGTTAGAAAAACTATAGTCAAACAAGGATGTCGATGTTTGACTATAGTTTTTCTAACAGGTTTTCTCCCACCTTTTAGAAAAATTCCACTGTATATTCAATATATTGTTAAATTTAAATAATGATGTTATACTTGTATTACAAGTAATACATTTGTAGGTATCTCTATGGTAGCCGTCAGATTACCCAAAGAATTGAACGAACGATTAGAGCGATTTGCGCACGAAACGCATCGCACTAAAAGTTATTATATTCGTAAGGCATTAGAACAATTTTTAGAAGATAAGGAAGATTATCTTTTAGCTATTGCCCGTCTAGAAGAAAAAAATCCGCGTATAACGTTAGATGAGGCTTTGAAAAAACTTGACTTGGAAGATTGAAATAGATAAAAAAGCTTTAAAAGAAATTGCCGCACTCGATAAACCCATACAAAAACGTATTGCATCATTTTTAAAAAATAAGTTATCTACGTTGGAAAATCCTCGATCTATTGGCGAAGCTTTGCAGGGAACGTTAAAAAAATTCTGGAAATATCGTGTTGGGGATTATCGGCTTATCTGTAATCTCGAAGATAAAACGATTACCATTTTAGTGCTTAGAGTGGATCATCGGCAAAGT
>Ga0207121_1012_pt1 | contig 51002 bp, 49 predicted proteins | sample Alteio_BWMinHeat_41_FD_153513 | JGI IMG/M metagenome (GOLD analysis project Ga0207121, IMG submission 153513) | Enriched cells from forest soil in Barre Woods Harvard Forest LTER site, Petersham, Massachusetts, United States -... | ecosystem: Environmental > Terrestrial > Soil > Temperate forest >... | reverse complement strand
CCAAATTAATCATACCCCCGTCAATCTCAATATAGTCGTATGATATGCAAAGTATGTGATTAAATAAGAATACATCTCTCGCACCCAAGAAAAAGCATAGCGTCATTATAATTAACGTCAAAGAGACAGCTTTCTTTTTTTCAACATCCATATTTAATAAGTATCGAAATATTTTTTTCGAAAAATTAACCAGGTTTTTCAGCAAATTATCAAAATAGTAAGTTTCTAAATTTTTTTTCTCATGTGAATTTGAATCGTGCATCCTATGTCCTCTTTTTGTTTCGGATATATGATCTAATCTAAAGCCTTTATTGTGCCGCAACATGGGTAGTATCAGTAATGTGGTGCTAGTTTGTTTTGCAATCTAGCTTAGAGATACCAGTCTTTCATTGCCTAAATAGTTTTGTTTTATCAGGGATTCTAATACTTCCTTCTCATCATTTGTTTTATTAGGATTTAAGCAGGAGCCAATTATAGAAATAACTGTTTGATATGCAAGTTTCGATATTTGGCCATTTTCATAATATTTTTTAATCTTGTTGCTCGTTACCGTTAGATGCATATGTCCATCCATCATCAATTGTATTAGGTTTTTAGAATAATTTTCAGCAATAGCTCCAACACAAAAACTTATTGCCTGGTCAAGTGCGCTTCTATCTTGCTTTAACGCCATTGCAGATATATGACCAGCAGGAGTAAATGTGCAGCCTAAATCAAGCAGATGTTTTTGTATCTCTTTTGCATAACTATCGCGGGGGTCGGCTTCTTTTGATTCATTAGTATTAGGAGCTTCTGGCGGTTTTTTTTCCATGTCAGAGAAGTACAGCAGTGCTATAACTCCAATGATTGATATGCTTACAACAGCTAAAATGCTCATTTTTTTGTCCTCTAATTAAATTGTTTAAAAATGCCGGCTTCAATACTCTAATTTAATTGGGTTTCACAAAATTGCGTGAAACCATCGCATAAACTCCAAATACAAGAATCGCGAAGATATCGAGCCCAACCCACAAGTTTTTTGAAAAATAAACTGGAATTACAGGGTTAAAAAGAACAGCGAGAGATATCAGCAATACAAGAAACAACGATAGGTCCTCTTTTCGTTTGTACTCGAGGAAAGCTAGATAACCAGCGCAGCCAGTGACGGTTATTTTTAAGAGGGTGTAATACCCATATGGCAAATGAAGAAACGATAATGAGAGCATAAGAATGGGAAGAGCCCAGGCTATATTGATTTGCTTTTTCATGTGCCGATTTAACTCCGTCTTAATTTAATCTAACTTTTTGATTGCGCTCCTTGGTTGGGTGTTTAATCCATATTCGCCATCATAATGAAATAAAATAATTCAATACTATGGAAGGTGTCTATATTAAGCGCATCCTCTGCCATTTGCAAGAAAAATAGCATCTCTCGGGCGTGGCTCTAAATGGCTCTATGCGGTGTACTTTTCAGATGGAAAAAAAGCATCCCAATCTTGTTAAAATAGGTAAAAAAATCCGAGAACTACGCAAAAAACGTGGTTATTCCCAAGAGGATTTTTGCGGCTGTTGCCCAATTAGGAAGGAGTTATGCTGGCCGTGTTGAGCGAGGGGAGCAAAATATTTCCATGCAAAGTTTGATTCAGATCGCACTTACTTTAAAAGTTGAGGTCGGCGAGTTATTTCCGCCCTTGCGTGAACTTAAAGTTCCTTACCGTAAAAGATTGGAATACAAAGGTAGACGTTAGTGTCCTGTGCTTTTAATATAGCTGCCTGTTACTATTTCTGAATTTAAGATTAATATGAATTTCGAAGATTATATAAAAAAAATAACGGCTCTTAAACCAGCAAAAGAGGTATTCGTAGCATATCTTGATATCCTTGGCTTTTCCGATTTCGTTAAAGGGAGAAGCCATGATGATTTGATTGCCATGTATCAATCATTTGTTCGAACCAATATTGATTATTCACTTGCTGAAGCTGCGGAGCGAATTCTAGAAAATTCATCTTGGTTAAAAGAGATGGAAGAAACAGGGAATTTGGCTCCACAATTCGATAATGTAACCTTAAATTGTATAACTGCATCTGATTCCATTATTTTATCTACTTCTGGGAATGAATTTAAGGATTTTATGAGGTTGGTTGTTACTGTGCGGAACTTTATGGCTACATCACTTTTGTCTGGATTTCCTCTTAGGGGGGCTATTACTCAAGGTATGTTGACTTTAGATTGGGATTCACCTTCATCTGGAGTGAGTATTGTTCATCATCAAATGCTTGGCTTACCTTTAGTAGAAGCTAGTAATCTTGAAAAACAACAGAATTGGTCGGGCTGTGTAATACATCAAAATGTTATTAATAAAATAGGACCCAAAATAATCCGCCTCGAACCGTCGATGATTGCAATGTATGATGTTCCTGTAAAAAATAAAAATAATGAACCTATTTATAAGTCTATGCCTGTAGTCAATTGGGTTTTTATTATTGAGAAGTCTGAAATAGATGAGGAAAAAATTAGATTAGCATTTTCTGCTCATGGCAAGGAAGTAACTGCCAGTGTTGAGACAAAAATAAATAACACAATAAAATTTTATAAAAAAATGAGTAGTCATCCTGTGTACCAAAATAAGATGAGTCATGAGGATTGGTGGAGTTTTATGGAAAAAGAACTTAAGGCAAAGTTTATGAATGAATAATTGCTATCTTATACTAAAAGAGACGTGTTTTTTTGATAAGTAACAATTTTGGGCTAAGGTTTTCATGGTTGGCTATTTCAGCGATATATTTATGTAGTTTGTCGAAGTTACCAGTTAAAGGCAGTGGAATTCTTCGCATGCATGTCTTTCGTCATTGGATAAAATAGTGCTTTGCATGAAAGACGCCGGAGTAATAATTGTAAGCGCTCGAGCATTCACAGGATAAATTAAAGTTTTATAAATTGCGGAAGTAATTTTGATAATCTTCTTCTGATTCACAGAAGCGAAAACTCCGCAGCATGGCGAAAAAATATCGATAAGGTTCAATATGATTTGCTTTGCATGTTTCAATCAAAGAATAAAAAAGCGCGCCCTGACTCTTGCGCTCAAAAGAACGACATGTGTTTGGGAATTATTTGGATTCTGAATTAAAGTTTGTCCGTTTATTTTTTCTTTATTTATTAAGTGAGAATGTAAATCTATAAAGAATAATTAGAAATCACTTACTTTTTATAGAATAACTCTACTGTCTCTTTTATGCTGTCTACGGTTTCTACCAAAGCTAATCCAGAATTTTCTTCAAATGTTATCCTGGGTCTTTGGGTTTGTTGACTAATAGCTACATCGATAAAAGGTACGTAACTTTTGACAATGCCAATTAATGATGCTTTGTTGTAGGGTGTCGTGCCTTCAATTGATACCACTCCAGGGCAAGTTACAACTGGACCGCCACTATTTCCGGGGAAAATGTTTGCATCGATTAGGAAGTGATTTGCGCGATTAATAAGTAAGTCTCTTATTCGTGCAATTGAACCAGGTCTTGATATTGCAAAGCTATGGGTGTTTTGTGGAAAGAGGATTCCCATGGGAAATCCAAGTATAAATAGAGGGTTTCCTTCTGATAGTTTATTTTGTTGTATGTCAGACACAAGCATGACATGTTCATCTAACTGGAAGAAGTTATATTGCACAGCGTCTACGTGAAGTGTTTGAGGGTTAATATTGAAAGCGGCAACATCGACATCATCAGATGCATGTCCAATCCATATGGGTCTATTGTTTTCTTCTAGTTCAACGGGATAGTCTTTTACTTGATTGCCTTCTATTGTGTTAAATCGCAGATATATTGTTTTGTTTTTTCCTAAAACATGTTTATTTGTAATTAAAAAGCAATGATAGGTTTTGTTGTCATTGTTGTCTGTAATTGGGCGGCCAACAATAAACCCTGTTCCAATCCACGCTAGTTCATTATTATTTTTAATGCCAATTGAAACAACGCAATCTAAAAAAAATGGGGGAATTAGGGCCATAACATACAATCCTTGTTGTGTGCGGGGGGTTACAAACCGGTTACATTTTTTAAATCAGATTTAACGAAGTTTTTTAAGTATTTGATTTTACTATGGCCAGAGGTGGAATCGAACCACCGACACGAGGATTTTCAGTCCTCTGCTCTACCGACTGAGCTATCTGGCCCTAGGATGCGCTATTAAACCGAGAGAGAGTCTATGAGTCAAGAAAAATTTTGAAATTTCTTGATATGGTGAAATTTAAGCCAATAGTTGCATAAGTATCGTTGTTTTCATTCGTAATAAAAATTATAGTGTTTCATCTCATCTATTCGGAATGTTAAAAAGGAATTTATGCCAATTATTTTTAATCGCAAAAAAATACTAGAACCTAACAAAATTACACTTTATACCACCAAACAAATTGATAGTCACAGTGACATTAAACTAAATCCAGATTTCGAAAACACGAAACTTGCGGCCAATCAAAATAATCTCGAGGCAGTTTATCGATTAGCAAATATGTACTATACAGGTTGTCCCATCAAACGTAATCTGAATGAAGCCGCACGTTTATTTCGAGTTGCAGCGGAATTGGGAATGACCGATGCGGAAGAAGTTTTAATGGGGATGGTGAATAACATTTATGATAGCTCTCACTTTCCTATTCTTTATCATGCAGCAGCGAATCCTTTTTCAATAATACGAAATAATTCGATAATCAGACAATTTAATCGCTGGGTGAGACATTATCCAAAACAATTTATTTTTATGTTGCAAGAAAATCCGGATGATTCATATTTAAGAATTCGCAATTTACTCACGCCAGATTTAAGAAATAAAATGGATGATATATACGAAGATTTTGTGATGCGTGTATTTTTACAATTGGAAGGCGTATTTGATTGTTCCATATCGAAAGTGATGCTCGAATATTTATTTGATGAATATACATTTCAAAAATTAGAAAATAACTTAAATCCTTTAGTCGTATTAGCGGAAGATTTGCCTTTGCCGATACATGATGGCGTAGCAAAGGGAGATGCTTCGATCGTTCGATATTTAAATCAGGCCGCGATGGATGGAAACGTGGATGCACAAGTGCAGCTCGGCGATTATTTTACGAACCTGCCCATTCAAAAACGCGATTTGAAAGAAGCTTTTTATTGGTATCGCAAAAGTGCATTGGCAGGATATGAGCTTGCACAAATGAAATTAGCCAATTGCTATGAAGAAAATAAGGGCGTAAAAAATGGATTAAAAGAATCGATTTATTGGTACCGCGTTGCTGCAGAACAAAATAATCCTTTTGCAAGAGAAAAATTATTACAGTTATATCACGATAAAAATTTATCGGTTATTTCCCCTGCACTGATTTTCCACGCAGCGCTTTTGTTTCAAGGCGCCGAAATGTTAAATGATTTTGTAGATTTATTTCGTACTAAACCGATGGAAATCATGCTTTTACTTCAGGAAAGTAAAGAAGGATCCTACCGCCAAATAAAAGATCTATTTAATACGCAAGATCAGGGGTTGCTTGATAAAATATTATTGATGTTTGTCGTTCAAATATCCATGATGATGGGCATGAAATTGGAAAATAATTCATTAAAATTGGTTTTTTCATTTTTATATCCGCCTTCAATGACAGATATTATTTTTAAAAATATAAAACCTATTTTTTATAAATCATTACACACGTCGGAAGATCTTTACCAGTTAAGTTTGCAGTCTAAGGATTTCATGGTTCAGCTTCGTTTAATGTATCTTTCCGCAGTAGAAGGAGATGTGCGAGCACAAGCACTCTTGGGAAAATTTTATTTACGCGGCGTTATGGTAGATCGTGAGGCTGGAATTTATTGGTTGAAACGCGCAATTTTGCAAGGGAATAAAGAAGCAAGCGCGCAGCTTGATGATCTTATTTATGAGATGACGCCTCAAAACAAAAGAGTTTGTACCTTTGAATACATGGTACACAAACAAAATATAGAAGAAAAAAAGGAATCCATACATCTACACGAAAAGAGTAATGAAGAAATTGCGGCGTGGTGCCGTTTAGGATTGGAAGAAAATTATGGTTCCGCGTTACTGCAACTTAAAACATTATACGAAAATAATAAAAATGATGTTGGCGTTGTTTATCATGCGGCGCTTGCCATTAAACGAGAAGACATGGTAGCAGATCTTAATAGACTTGCTACGACTTACCCAGAAAAAATAGTCGAATTATTACGGAAGAATCCAAACGATATTTTACGAATGAAAGATTTCTTAGCGCCAGGAATAGCTGGTTCTATTCAACATAAGTTGTACCAGTCTCTCACACCTAAAAAGGATAATTTATTAAATCGATTTTTTAATCGTATTTTTCCAAAGCGAAGTCAATATGAGATAGAAATGACAAAAATGAAGTCTGAGATGAAAAGATTGTAAGTACAGCTCATCGTCATCAACTATGTCATGCCAGCATGCTTAAAGGTGGCATCAAAGCATGCTGGCATGACAGGTAATATATTGTCAATTGCGTCGCTTACGCTCCTCCCAAAGACAAGTTTTCACTACTCCGGCGTATAATCCGGCGGCGTTTCACTTCCATCCCCAAAAAAATATTTTTCCATTTCTTTTTTTAAAAATTCACGCGCATTAGGATCAATCATGCTTAAGCGATATTCATTAATCAACATCGTTTGATGTTGAATCCACATATTCCATGCATCTTTTGAAATATGTTCATAAATTTTTTGACCCAATTCTCCGGGATAAGGGGGGCGATCGAGGCCTTCCAATTCTTTTTTTAACTTTACACAATGTATGAGTCGGGTCATGAGGCGGTCTCAAGTTGGGTTATTAATTTTTTGACGGGTGCTGGCACGCCGATATTAAGATTTTGTTCTAATTTATACCAAAATTGCGCTTCTTTTTCCAATGATTCTTTAAGGTCAATAATGGCGGGCAAAATGTCTAAATGGAAATGCGTGAAAGTATGGCGAAAACTATCCCAGCATTGAATTTTTGCTGGATTACATAGAAATCGTTTGCGACAGATTTTTTTAATTTCGGAGGTGGTTAATAAATTACTTTCCTCAGGGAAACTAAAAAGTCCGCTCCAGATACCACTTGCTGGTCTTTTTTCAAGAAAAATATGGTTTTGATAACGAAAAATAAAAAAAGTGACCGTTTTGACGGGTAGTTTTTTTGTGGGTTTTTTCAGTGGTAAATCTTTTTCAATCCCCTGCAGATGTGCGAGGCAATTTTTTACAAAAGGACATCGTTCGCAACGCGGTTTTCCGCGGATGCAAATGGTTGCGCCTAAATCCATCATGGCTTGCGTGTAATCGGCAGGCCGTTTTTTTGCAGAATATTTTTCTGCGATTTCCCACAATGTTTTATCGAGTGGCCATTCATCAATGGCATGTAAGCGCGACAATACGCGTTTTACATTGCCGTCCAGAATAGTTGCAGGTTTTTCAAAAGCGAGCGAAAGAATGGCAGCGGCGGTCGAGCGCCCGACACCTGGCAGTGTTTGTAGTGATTCCAAGTTATCAGGAAATTGATTATCGAGAGTAAAAAAAATTTTTTTGGAAGCACTATGCAAATGTCTTGCACGGTGATAATATCCTAATCCTGCCCAGAAGTGCAAAACCACATTTTCGTCGGCTTTTGCAAGTTTTTCAACATCCGGAAATTTTTCCATAAAACGTTCGTAATAAGGTATCACAGTTGTTACTTGCGTTTGTTGTAGCATAACTTCAGAAATCCACACTCGATAAGGATTTTTGTTTTTTTGCCAGGGCAAGTCTTTTCTACCATGCGTATCAAACCACTTAAGCAATTTTTTTTGGAAAGTGGTAGCGGAAAGGGAAAAGGAATGTTGTTTCATTTTTTTTACATATCAATTCAAGGAGAATTATTGTGCCACAAGTCAAAGATGTATTAAATTTTTTTTCAAAATCCAATCATATCGCCAGTTTACGTCAAGAGTTAAAACGAGGCGCGCAATACACGAAAGAAGAGATTAAATTCAAGTTTTATCGTCACCCCTTTCATGATGGCTCCAAAAATTTAAACCGATTAGAAGAAGCCGATCAATTCGAAATGATGAGAAAAGAGCTTTCTTCTCCGATGGGCTAGTAGATGTAGCTGATGGAACCCTGTCATGCCAGCATGCTTAAAGGTGGCATCAAAACATGCTGGCATGACAGAATGGTTTCATACATCCTAATAGGAGTTCAAAATGAAAATATGCAACAGGGTCATAAAAAAAACCTTATGGTACATAGGATTCTTTTTTTGTTGCTGGACCGCGCAAGCGAATACAAATATCGAAACAGCGACTGCAAAATATTTTAAAACTATTCAAAATGATCCCGTCAAAGTTTTAATTTTTTTGCAAAATATGCCTAAGGGAGGAGATCTGCATTATCATGGCGGTGGCGGTAGCAGCGCCGCTGAAAATTTAATAGGTTATGGACTCGGACAAAATTTTTGTATTGATCCACAAACATTCATGGTTTCTTACGATCCACATTGCAAAAATGAAAATCGACTGGACACGATTTCAACGAATGAAAAATTATATCATCATATTATTAATGCATGGTCGATGCGGAATTTTCAATCGTTGGAAGAATCAGCGCACGATCATTTTTTTGCGGCTTTTGCAAAAATAGAAGGACTTGCGCAATTTAAATATCCTGAAATATTAGCAGAAACCATGAATCGTGCAGGCGTGCAAAATACCTCATATGTCGAATTAATGATTATTCCTGATCACAATGCATCGGGTATACTCGGTCGCAAAATTGGTTGGAAACATGATTTTGCGAAACAGCGGGAAGCATTATTAGCAGGAGGTTTATCCGATATCGTTGCCAACATGCAAAAGGAAATGACAACGCTTGAAAAGAAAACCCAAGATATTTTAGCCTGCGGCACACCGAAAGCAAAACCGGGTTGTACAGTTAAAATTTATTATCAATACGTCGCGTTGCGTGAGCAACCGCCTGAAAGTGTTTTTGCGCAATTATTAGCGGGATTTATGTTTGCGAATCAAGATCACCGATTCGTTGGAATTAATTTGGCACAACCCGAAGATGGTTACATTTCTATGCGCGATTATCCTACGCAAATGCAAATGATTGCATTTCTTCATCAGATTTATCCTTCAGTGCACATTTCACTGCATGCGGGTGAGTTAAATACCAATATAGTTTCATCCGAAGGTTTATTATTTCATATGCATGATGCGATTGAAACGGCGCACGCAGAACGTATTGGCCATGGCGTTACGATAAGCATGGAAAAAAATGCAGATCAGTTGCTGAAAGACATGGCTGCAAAAAAAATAATGGTAGAAATTAACTTAAGCAGTAATCAAGCGATTTTAGGCATCACTGGCGAAAATCATCCTTTGCCGATTTATTTAAGTTATCATGTGCCGATCGCGCTTTCGACAGATGATGAAGGAATTCTAAGAACTACTTTAACATTAGAATATCAGAAAGCGGTGTTAAACTATCATTTAGATTATTCCACACTAAAGCAATTGGTGCGTAATAGTATTTACTATAGTTTTATTCCGGGCAAAAATTTATGGGCGAATGATCGTTATCAAGCTATGACTAGTTCTTGCGCGAATGACACCTTAGAAAAGCAATCAATATCAGAACATTGCCAACAATTTTTATCAGCCAATGAAAAAGCGATGGTGCAGTGGGATTTAGAAAAGAGATTTCGGGAGTTTGAGATTTCTGTCATTCCCGCGTAGGCGGGAATCCATTAGTAAATTTTCTCCATAAATTAAGTTATGAATTTCGGATTCTGTATAATTTTATTAATAGATTCCCGCCTGCGCGGGAATGACAAGAAGTTGATTCACGTTTACCCGTGAATGAAATGAGCCTTGAAAGGATCAAAAAAATCTCAATTGAAGCATCTCCCGCAACTTCCCCTCTCGAATGATGTTTTTCACCATTTCGATATCCGGTGCGAAGAAACGATCGGAATCATAAAATGGAACGACTGCACGAATAGACTGGTGAACTTTTTCCAAAGCCTGCGAGGTTTTTGCAGGGCGGCGAAAATCCAATCCTTGGCATGCGGCTAATAACTCAATTGCAATAATGCCAAGCGTATTTTCAACCATCGTACCTAAACGACGCGCAGCGAAGGTTGCCATGCTGACATGATCTTCTTGATTGGCGGATGTCGGAATGCTATCAACACACGCGGGATGGGCGAGTGATTTATTTTCACTGGCGAGCGCCGCAGCGGTGACTTGCGCAATCATAAAACCCGAATTAAGCCCCGAGTTTTCAACTAAATAAGGCGGAAGCTTGCTAAAATGCGGATCAATCAACAACGCAATACGACGTTCGGAGAGCGCACCGATTTCTGCAATAGCAAGCGCTAATCCATCCGCTGCCATGGCGACGGGTTCTGCATGAAAATTTCCACCGGATAAAATTTCATTATCTTCCGCAAATACTAACGGATTATCCGTCACCGCGTTGATTTCGACTAATAACAAATCCGCTGCAAATAATAATTGTGATAAACATGCGCCCATGACTTGCGGTTGACATCGGATGGAATAAGGATCTTGTACTTTTTCACAGTTTTCATGTGACGTATTGATTTCACTGTCTTTCAATAACTCACGTAAAATATCTGCGATAGTTTTTTGGCTCGCCAATCCTCGCGCTTCTTGAATTCTTGCATCGAACGGTCGATGACTTGCAAGTAAACTTTCCGTTGTCATGGCGCCCGCGATCATGGCATGCAACAAAATATTTTCCGTATCAAATAAACTTTGTAATAAAAGTGCCGTCGAGGCTTGCGTGCCATTAATTAAGGCGAGTCCTTCTTTTGGTCCGAGCGATAAGGGTTGTAATCCCGCGATTTTTAAACCTTCTTCCGCAGACAATATTTTATTTTCAAAACGAACTTTTCCGACACCTAACAATACCGCAGAAAGATGCGCGAGAGGTGCAAGATCACCCGATGCACCGACTGATCCTTGTGAAGGTATGCAAGGATAAACTCGCGCATTAAATAATTGAATGAAGGCTTGAATGGTTTCAAGACGAATACCCGAATACCCACGCGCGAGGCTATTTATTTTTAACAATAAAATGAAGCGCACGATTTCATCTGACAAAAGTTCACCCGTACCCGCAGCGTGCGATAAAATAAGATTGCGTTGTAAGTCACTCAAATTTTTATCATCGATGCGTGTATTGGCCAGTGATCCAAATCCGGTATTAATGCCATAAATAGGTTTTTTATGTGCGAGGCGATCGTTAACGACTTTTACGCTTGCCAAAATTCCTTGATGCGCCGCAGGATCTAATGAAAAATGCTGAATATCGCGACAATCCGCCAACGTTAAGTGGCCCGGTTTTAATATAAACTCCATTTTTTATTTGTCCTTCATCGGCAAAACTAAATGATTTTCGGAAGCTGATCGAATCGCATCTTCATAACCCGCATCGGCGTGTCGTAACACGCCACTCGCAGGATCATTCGTTAACACACGTGCTAAACGTTTGGCTGCAGCCTCTGTCCCATCTGCAACCACGACCATTCCCGCATGTTGCGAATAACCAATGCCAACGCCACCACCATGATGAATGCTAACCCATGTCGCGCCGCTCGCACAATTGAGTAGGGCATTTAATAATGGCCAATCGGATACGATATCGGAACCATCACACATCGATTCTGTTTCGCGATTGGGACTCGCAACAGATCCCGAATCCAAATGATCGCGGCCAATGACGATAGGTGCCTCGAGTTCACCACGCGCAACCATTTCATTAAATGCAGTCCCAAGTTTCGCACGATCTCCTAATCCTATCCAACAAATGCGTGCAGGCAATCCTTGAAAAGTAATTTTTTCTTTGGCCATATCTAACCAATGATGCAAATGTGGATTATGAATGAGTTCTTTGACTTTTTGATCCGTTTTAAAAATATCTTCGGGATTTCCTGAAAGGGCGACCCAACGAAAAGGCCCAATGCCACGACAAAAAAGCGGACGTATGTACGCAGGTACAAACCCAGGAAAAGCAAAAGCATCTTTGACACCCATTTCCAAAGCCATTTGCCGAATATTATTTCCATAATCAAAAACAGGAATGCCGCGCTCATGAAAAGCGAGCATTGCGTTCACTTGAATGGCCATGGATTTTTTGGCTTCCTCGATCATGCGTTCCGGATCATCCTTACGCAATGCACTGGCTTCTTCCAACGTCATACCTAACGGGAGATACCCATTCAGCGGATCATGCGCGCTCGTTTGATCAGTGACGAGATCGGGATGCACACCTCTTTCCACTAATTTCGGGAAAATGTCCGCTGCATTTCCCAATAATCCCACAGAAATGACTTTATCTTTTTGTTGCATCATTTCTATCGCTTCATCGAGATTGGTGGTCATGCAATCCAGATATTTCATTTTTAAACGGCGTTCGATGCGAGCAGGATCACATTCTACTGCGAGCATTGATGCACCCGCCATTGTCGCTGCAAGTGGTTGCGCGCCACCCATGCCTCCTAATCCTGCGGTTAAAATCCACTTACCTTTGACTTTTCCTTGATAATGTTTTTCAAAAGCCGCAACAAATGTTTCATAAGTCCCTTGAATAATGCCCTGCGAACCAATATAAACCCATGAACCCGCCGTCATTTGACCGTACATCATGAGCCCTTTTTTATCGAGCGCATGAAAATTTTCCCAAGTGGCCCAATGTGGCACTAAATTCGAATTGGCAATTAACACACGCGGTGCATCGACATGCGTTTTTAAAACGCCGACGGGTTTACCGGATTGAATCAGCAGTGTTTCATCTGCCTCAAGTTCTTTTAATAAAGAAATGATTCTGTCGTAACATTCCCAATTCCGCGCGGCACGACCAATTCCACCATACACCACAAGATCGCTTGGATTTTCGGCAACGTCCGGATCGAGATTATTCATTAACATGCGTAAAGCAGCTTCAGTGAGCCAATTTTTTGTATGTAATTTTTTTCCGTGCGGTGCACGGATGAGGCGAGTGGGGTCATGGCGCATATTCTCTCCAGCTATTTACCACTCTCGTGGCATTTCATGGTGATGATGAATAAATTCGAAAATTAAATTTGCCGCGAGTTTGGCAGTGATGCCATCAATATCATGTTTTGGAGATAATTCGGCAATGTCGTAACTGATGACTTTTCCAGAAGCCGCTAATTGGCGAATCAGTGGAATGATATGCCAAGGAAATAATCCTAAGGGTTGCGTCGCGCTGACTCCTGGGGCGAAAGCCGCTGCGAAAACATCCAAGCATACACTTAAATAAATAATGTCATTTTGATCGATAATGCGATCGATAAAATCAACGCATTTTTCTAATTGTCCTTGATGTAATTCATCTGCCCAAATGATTTTCGCATCATATTTTTTTGCAGTATCGATCGCGAGTCGCGAATTTCCTGCATGTTGAACACCGACGCAGTTATAATCGAACTTTCTTTTATTGGTATGATGCGACATCGCAATTTGTAAAAAAGGCGTTCCTGAACTTCCTTTATCATTGGGAAGCAATGGTCGCATGTCTAAATGGCTATCAAAATTAACAATCCCTAAACTTTTTTCCGGAAAAGCGCGTTCAAGGCCCTGATAATGTCCATACGCTAATTCATGACCACCGCCTAAAATGATGGGATTGATTTTGTTTTTTAAAAGTAATGTAATGACTTCGCCTAACGCTCGCTGCGATTTTTCTAAATCGCCATCTTCACAAAGTATATTACCTGCATCAAAACATTCAAAATCAGATTTTTGAATCGGTAATTTGGCCAGCGCTTCTCGAATGGCGATGGGTCCCGTGACTGCGCCTTTTCGGCCAAAATTCCGCTCTATGCCAACATCTGAACAAAAACCGATGAGTGCAAAGCTAAATTCTGCGTTTTTTTGCAATGTTTTTTGCAAATCGACGAGGCGCATGATTTGAAAAAAGTAAGCATTGGGCGGGCTATCTTTCCGACCTTTCCAGGGGGTTGAGTCGGGTGGTGCATAACAACTATTCCATGTCATAAAATTTCATGCTCAAATGTAAGATAGGATATTGTAAAAGGCTTTGCGCATGAATAACAAGCAATGGGACGCGGTTTGGATGAATGCAACCATCGTGACTTTGTCTCATCTCGGTACAATTGAAAATGGCGCGATTGCAGTGCTTGATGGAAAAATTGCTTGGTTGGGTGCAATGGATCAATTAAGTGAGCTTAGCCCAGATGTTATTCAGCATGATGTCAGAGGTCGTTTAATCACGCCGGGTTTTATTGATTGTCATACTCACCTTATTTATGCAGGTAATCGTGCGAATGAATTTGAATTACGATTAAATGGCGCGAGTTATTCAGAGATTGCCCTAAAAGGTGGGGGGATTCAGTCAACCGTGCGCGCGACGCGTGCGGCTACGATCGAACAATTGTTGGAACAAAGTTTACCGCGAGTACAATCGTTGATGGCAAATGGTGTTACTACTGTTGAAATCAAATCCGGTTATGGATTAGATCTCGCGACTGAAATTAAAATATTACAGGTCGCAAAAAAAATCGAAGAAATGCTACCGATAACGGTGAAAAAAACTTTTCTCGGTGCGCACACCGTCCCACCCGAATATCGCGATAAACCTGGCAAATATGTCGATTATATTTGTGATGAAATGATTCCTCGTATTGTCGAAGAAGGTCTTGCCGATGCGATTGATGTTTTTTGTGAAAATATTGCTTTTGATTTGCGAGCGACAGAACAAATTTTTATAGCCGCAAAAAAGTATGGTTTAGGTATCCATGTCCATGCCGAACAATTATCAGATATGGGAGGGGCAGCACTTGCGGCGCGCTACCAGGCTTTATCGGCGGATCATTTAGAATTTTTATCAGAGAGTGGGGTGCGCTCACTCGCAGAATCGAATACTGTCGCCGTATTGTTGCCGGGTGCGTTTTATTTTTTAAGAGAAAAACAATTACCGCCTGTTGCATTGTTACGTCAATACCAAGTACCCATGGCGATTGCATCGGATTGTAATCCGGGCACCTCTCCCGTCGGTTCGTTATTGTTAATGCTTAATATGGCTTGTGTGTTGTTTGGTTTTACACCGGAGGAAGCGTTGTATGGAGTAACGCTTAATGCTGCTCGTGCGTTGGGTATTGCGACAGCGTATGGTTCTTTGGAAGTGGGGAAAAATGCGGATTTTTTAATGTGGAATGCGAAAGATCCAGTCGAGCTTTGTTATTACGTGGGGTTTAATCCGTTGTGGGGGTGTGTAAGGACGGGGGAAGTATTGTAACAACGTCATCGTGAGGTCTTATGAAAAACGCATTATGGTTAGGAGTTATTCTCACATTATTGGGTTCATTATTTTATTCCGTTCAAACCGGGGTTATTAAAGACGTAGGAAGTACGCTACCGCCTTTGCCGGTGATTGTTTTTATACAGAGTTTGGTTTCTTTTTTGTTATTTATACCCATTATTTTTAGAAATGGTATAGCCAACAGCCACGAAGTTTTTAAAACCAAAAGAATCGGCTTACACATTTTACGAAGTATTTTTAGTTTAACGATCAGTTTTAGTTTATTTTACGCGGTGCAATATATGCCATTTGTGAACGCGATGTTGCTCGCGAATACGGTACCTTTTATCGTGCCATTTTTAGCATATTTCTTTTTATCGAAAAAAATTAATCATCGATTGTGGGCACCTATCTTCGTTGGTTTTATTGGGGTTGGATTGGTATTACATCCAGACACGCACAGTTTTAATATGGCTTCATTTCTTGCATTGTTTGCGGCGGTGATGATGAGTGCGACCATGTTAACCGTCGGTCAATTGGGTCAAACTGAATCGACGGAAACGACTGTGCTTTATTTTTTTATTTTTTCAACCGTGATTTCAGCGGTGCTCGCCATTCCGTTTTGGACGAAATTCGACAGTCACGCCATGTGGATGATGGTGTTAATCGGGTTATTATATTTTTTAACGCAATATGCTTTTACTGCTGCTTTACGCTTTGCAGAACCGCAATTGGTCAGTAGTTTAATGTATGTCAACATTATTTATTCTGTTTTCATTTCCATTTTTGCATGGAGTGTTTATCCTGATTGGTTAACTTATACGGGGATGATTTTAATTATTTCGGGTGGGATTTTTTGTATTCATTACTCGAATTCTTCGCTTCGCTCAGAATGACAAATTTCCATTATCTCATCTGCCGAAGCATCGCGGTAAAACGACGCCCTTCATCTAATGATTCTGGATGATAATAACGACCTTCAATGAAATTAATATTATCGACACGCTTTGGTTCTGGTTCTTCATCGCTTCCTGCTTCAGAATAATCATCGGTAGGATCGATGTCTTCATCCGGATCTATGGGATCGTTTGGTTTTAACACAAGTGTCAATGGTTCAGCTTCTTGATTTTCTTCTTTCTCTTCATTTGTCATTTTTACATTGGTCTCGAGGATCTCAGTAATGCTTGATATCAACTCATCATTGACGACTTTAGTGAGACGATATTGTAAAAGATTTCCTGAAGTCGATTGTAGCGCCATATCACGCAGAGTTAAGAGCTTTTTTTGGTAATATTGAACATCAGCCTCTTCATGCATTTGAATAAAAATGGTTTTACCTTGCTCTTCATAATAAAGATAATTTCCATTATTTTTGCAATGTGCAATTTTTACTCTCGGTTGATTTTTGGGTGTAGTAGAAGGTTTAAAAAAAGCAAACATGCTTACGTCCTACATTAACAAACGATGCAGAATTTTATGAAATATAAGTGTTCACGGTTCGGATGACGATAAATCCGTGAACACTTAAAAAATACTTAAGCAGTCACCGCGGTTCTCGAACTCGTCATCATACTCAAGAATTCTTTCACGCTCAATACATCAGCATACAGTGGTTGTAATGCAGCTAAAAATGCACTATGCACTGTTTGTGCGGGAATAAGCATATTATTGAACTCTAAGTTCTTGGTCGCGCAAGCATCACTTAATACTGAACAACTAAAACCTAAATCGTAAGCCGCTCGTACCGATGCATCAATGCACATATGCGTCATCATCCCTGCGATGATCAAATGATTAATATGATGTTTAATGAGATGATTTAACAAAAGCGTATCTTTGAAAGCATTCGGATAATGTTTTTTAACAATCGTTTCATTTTTCGTAGGCTGTACATTGGGATGGAATTCTACACCTTTGGTGCAAGGTAAAAAATGTACGGCATCTGGACGCGTCGAAATATGTTGTACATGAATTACCGGAAATTGTTTTGCACGAAATGCTTGCAAAACTTCTTGCGCTTTTTGACTTGCCTCGGTGCTTCTTTCTAGGGGCATTCTTCCGTTGGGGAAATAGTCATTTTGAATATCTATTAACAATAATGCAGTGTTCACCTTATGCTTCCTCTCATCAGGACCAATGACAGTCTCCTATTAAATCGATTTTAGACAAATTAAGCAATAGGTTAGAAAAATTTTTCTGATTTTAACTTTAACTAAATAATATTTGCGGAGCATTCACAAACAAGCTAGCATAACAAAACTTTATTTTGCGATATGGATTGTTGCAATGTGTCGATTTGGATTGATCCTCTTCATTTTATTTTTTTTAAATGCATGCCAATCAATTGGTCCGGCTGAACTTAAAGCTAACAGAAAAGTTTATAACGAAGTTGCAAGAGAATCAGAACTTGAGCAATTATTACAAAATATTGTGCGAGTGCGTTATTCTGAATCCAGTTATTTTTTGAAACTGACGAGTTTAACCACTTCTTTTTCGTTTTCATCATCATTATCAGCTTCGCCATCTTTATCGTATAACACTAATAGTCCGGGATCATTTTCGAGCGTGTCTCGATCATTGAGTGCGAGCCCAAGTTTGAGTTACTCTGATTCACCCACACTTTCCTTTATACCGATCGAAAGCGCAGAATTTGCAAATCAAGTACAAGCGCCATTGACTTTGACGCAATTGTTAACGCCATACAGCGGAAATTATGGCGAAATACCTGATTTTATTTTTCTATCCCGATTAGTTTTTAATACGATGGGTGATCATTCCAACGCAGGATCGCTCGTGGAATCGAAAGTCATTGAGTTACCGCGATATAAAAATTTCTATGAAATTTTACATTTAATATTAAATTTACGCTTGAATGGAAGTATTAATATTCATGAAAATGATTTAAAAGATTTAGCGATGGTACATATAGAGTTTTATTCGAGACGAGATTCTTTATCGCCTGATGCTTTAAAATTGAAAAAACTTTTAAGAGTTCCGAAAAATGCCGATGGTTTTTATCTGGCGGAATCATTTGATCCATGTGCCAATCCGGAAGGAGAAGATTTATTAACACCCAACAGCAAACCGCATTATCGTTCGGAATGCCCTTTAAGTAGGACGATTTATGTTGAAATGCGTTCGATACTTCAGATAGCCCGCTTTTTAAGTTATGCCGTTCAAATACCAGCGTCTGATTATGAAAAAGGCTATGTTTTTGAGTTGAAAAATCCAGATGGCACACCTTATGATTTAAAAGAGTTATTTAATAATTTATTTACGGTGTATTCCTCTGATGAAGAGCCCGAAGATACTTATGTGAAAGTTTATCTACATCATCATTGGTTCTATATTAAAAACTCAGATATTCATTCCAAAATAACTTTTACATTTTTACAACGTCTGATGACGTTGATTGCGGGGTCGCAAGGCACGCCAGCGCAGTCTGCGCCAATTTTAACCATTCCGGTAGGTGCCTAGGAGTTGGAAAATTTTTAAACATTATCTATACTGGAGGTAGATGAGTTCAATAGAAGAGGAGGATAATAATATGTTTAATAAGACTTTTTTGTTTTTATTCGCGGGATTTTTCGTGTGGGCGGCTACTTTTTCAGCATTTGCAGCTGTTGCTAGCGCAAATGGCGTAGTGCCAAGCGGAAGTGCGGTTGCTGTTGAGAAGCAGGCAACGCCTGCAGGGACTGCTGCATTAAAAAGGCCTAGTGCACCTAAAGTAATATTGGTAACAGAACCAAAACCGACTAGAGTTCAAGCATTAAAGGCTTTTTAAAGGTATAACAGATTACTTGGCAGGATAGTTGTTTGACATGGAGTAGTTATGAATCGTCGCGTTATTTTTTTAGCAATCGCTATCAGTAATATTTCTTACGCTGATAGCAATTTTTATGTTGATTTAAAAGGCGGTTATGATTTTTCAATTCAAAATTCCACTGTGTCGAGTAATTCTAACCCCTTAGCATTTAAAGGGGATGAAATTCCCGGTGTGTATGAATTTCAAAATGTCACCTGGAAAAATAATTTCGAAGGTGGATTTGATGCTGCAGCAGCGTTTGGCTTTCAGTTTGATCATTGGCGATGGGATTTCGAATTTTTATTCCAAAATATTCAACGAGACATCGATGGCGATGCTGATTTCGTGCAGTTAGCTGATGGTGGGGGTGCTGTCGTTGCACCCATCGATGTTGATTTTCCGCATAGTGAAAATAGAGTTTGGATTTATAGCTTACTGCTTAATGGTTATTATGATTTTAGAATTAATGCGAAATGGCATCCTTTTGTTGGTGGTGGTATAGGTGCGGCCTGGGTGAATTCTGAAAGTACTGTCGAAAGTGGCAAGATGTTATTGAATAATACCCCGATCAATATTATTGAAAAAAGCCCCACCATTTCGAGCGTTCCTTTTGCTTGGCAACTCAAAGGTGGTTTAACCTATCTTGTGAATGAACATTTATATGTAGAAGCACAATATCGACTCTTTGGTACCACGCATTTAAGTTCGGGTAGCAGCACGATTACCGCAAGTCCCAATACGGCAAGACCTACGCCTTTTTATGTTGAAGGACAGCCAGTGAAGGGGCTGCTTTTAAATGCGATTGAGTTGGGGTTACGGTATGTGTTTTGATTAGATCAGTCCAAAGACTCAAGCAGCAGATTTGTATTTACGCACATCAACTTGAATACCTGCTTTAACAGCTTCTTCTGCTTGTTTTAATAATTGCGCAGAGATTTTTTGTGATAAGTATTCTTCTCCGCAGTTATCGCAAACATCTGCTGGAACTTCTTTGACCACAATGGTTGTATCTGCTCTCTCAAGAGTGGCCGTCATGGTTCCTGGTTGAGTGTGCCCATGCTTACATACGATACATTTCATAGCTATTTCCTCTTTTCAAATCCAGGTTCCCATCTTTCTAGATCAGGTTCATATACCGTTATTATAACCGTAGTCTCTTCATCTGTCGCTGTTGCTGTTACTACATGAATAGGTCGTTTTTTTATAAATCCAAGTTTTAGGCAGCTTGGATAGGGCTGATCTGTAGGGTAGTCTTCGATTATTTTGCCAGTCAGTAAAACCTGTAATACATCATTCTCAGATATTTTTCTCTCAAACATTCTGCTAAGGGCATGAAAACGAAATTTTATATTCAATGTTAAAATCCTTAAAAGAATATTATTCTAAGTTTATGTTTCTAATTCAATATATTTCCTTTGGATTTCGGTAATTTCTTCGCCTAGTGGTCCTTCCTCCCTTCCATTTGGGCTTATCAACCAATACCAATCATAGGTGCCTCCACCCACAAAATAACGATGCTGGTAAACAATCAAATAACCTTTGTATTGTCCGTTAGAAATAACCTCAAATTCATTAGCAGGTACAATATAATTTTGTTTTGCGCTACCAATTTTCACTGCATGTAAGGCTCCCGATGTTACCCACGCCGATGTCATAAAGTACAGTGTTTGATTGTCTGGGGAAAACAATAAATGACTTGGATCTATTATTTGTTTTTCAGGCTCATCACATTTTAAATTACCTTTAACAAGTAATTTTTCTTTTTTTGATTCAATCTCATAAACCCAAATTTGATTCCCATATTCAGCTTCAGTGAAAGCATCGCATTCATTTGGTATAAGATTGTTTCCTTTTCTAACAAAAGCAATCATTTTTTTATCTGGAGACAATATTGGAGAGGAGTCCTTGCCAGAATAAGTTATTTGAAGATCCTGACCAATATTTTTAGAATAATAAATATTCCCCGCTTTTGAATAAACTCCCGAAATACGATTCTTTTGTGCTAATTCAGCGGCAAATGTTGATAATGAAGAAAGTAAAAATGCTAAAAAAAAAAATAAACAATCGCATTTGTTTATTCCTTGTATTCTTTGTCAATAATGCTACGGAGATTATCTTGAAATACGCTACTGGGCGCTGATCTTAAATAAGTATTTTCCGAATGATAAATACATATTTCTACGTCAATTAGTCCTTGTTTTGCAAATTCGATACATTCACTCATTGAAATCCATTTATTCCCATTTAATAAAAACAGGCATGGTTTATTATCCCTATTTATTATGTTTTTTATAAACTTAATATTGGGATATTCTGCACGGATTGAATAAATAAATACATTAAATTTCTAAATTTATTTTTATACGATGTGTGTCCTTGAATTAATCTAATAGGTTTCTTCTTCGAGAACTTCTATTAGATATGCATGCTCACAGAAAACAGCTTTGGGGTAGTAGAAATCGAACTAAAACCCCATTAATTTAGTACCACTAACTTAAGTTCAAGTAGCAGCACGATTACCGCAAGTCCCAATACGGCAAGACCTACCCCATTTTATGTAGAAGGACAGCCAGTGAAGGGGTTGCTTTTGAATGCGATTGAGTTGGGGTTACGGTATGTGTTTTAAGATAAATAATTAAATCTTAGTTCCATAATTGATAAATATTTTATCTCACGCTAATAATAAATTAATCATTCACCATATTTAGAATATAATAGTAATAGCGCTCTTACTCTTAAGGGAGAAAATTGTATGAGAAAGCTATTTCTTGTGTTAACGGTGGTGTTAGCTGCAAGTTGGATGAATAGTGCACTTAGCTCTGATTTTTGTGATAATCAATGTAACACTCAGTGCGCGAGTCGAGGTCAGAGCTGTGGTAAAATTAACATAGATGCTAGCATCGCTGGTTGTCAGTTTCAATGCGCCACTGTTACTTGCGATTGTTCTGCAGGTGGTATCCAATATCCAGGTGCAAGTGGAAGTTGTCTTTGTGGACCCAATTGTAAAACACTATGCTCCAATGCTTGCAAAGCAAAAGGAATGGTTGATCCCTACGCAGGACGTAGTCCCTACGGTACGGTAAGTGGTTCGACTGTTACTTGTACAAATTGCAACTGTGCCCCCTGTGATTGTGCAACTAACTGTGCAGCAGCGGGTTTCGGTAGCGCAGGCGGCACAGTTACTTTACCAGCTGGATGCCCAACAGCATCGTGTACTTGCCCGCCTACTAAATGATTTTTTTAAATCATTTTATGTAAGTGCGCAATAAATCCGGCGAGCGCTGTAATTGCGCTGATTGTCCACACAAAACTGGTCCACATGCGTTCGTTAACTTTGTCGATTCGTTGATTGACTTCAGTACGTGAGGTATTCATTTCTTGTCGAAGACCAGCCATTTCATGCTTAAGTTCTTGTTTAAAACTATTCATCTCTTGTCTTAAAGAGGCCATCTCTTGTCTTATAGACTTCAGCGTTTCATTGATATTCAAATCAGTCATTTCCAAAAACTTCACACTTAAGTAGTGTATTAATTTAAATCTTCAGGAGGAATCACCTCGTTAATTTGTATTACACGATAAAATTTCGGCACGTTGAACCGATCTTTTTCGACATTGACATCAACTCTATAGGAACATTTTAGGGGGTTTTTTTCAGGATCATGTTTTTCATAATTAATTTTTTGTTGATCAACTTCTGAAATAAAGTACACCGGTAATTCTTTAGAATATATAGATTTTATAATAGCTTTATCGCCAGTGCGTCCGGAGTCTTTTGCCTCGTCAATGTTTGTTTGTTGAAAATACATTAATACATTTTTAAAAGTGGCATCTTCTTTATGATCAAGAGCTTCTTTTGCAAGAAGTGCTCCCTTTCTTGCTTCAAAGGCTTCATCAGAGTTAAATTTTACAGTTAGCTTTATTTTTGCCTCCTGATTTTCATCTTCGTAGTCGATAGCTGAAATTCCAAGCTGTCCTTCCTTATTTTCTGCCGCTATTTTTAATAAATCGGCATACCTTTTGCATTGTTGTTTTGTATACAGAATATCTTTTGGGTGAATAGTCTTTTGTTTAGCTAATTCAATAAAATAATTAATTGAAAGTTTAATATTTGTGACAAAATCCACAAAAATGTTTATATTATTCATGCCGGAAAATAGTTGACCCATGATTATGCTGGCGCTTGTCAATTCTGCTAAAATACAGTTGTTTTCTATTTTTGTAATATAAAGTTTTATGGAATCTACTTCCGATATTAATTTTCCTTGTTGTAAAAATTCTTTCTTTAGATAGTCCTTGTATTCAAATGCAATAGCTTGAAATGACAGGGTCATTTCAATTAACTCAATTGGAGAGTGCACGTCCAAATGTAAACGTATTCTTGCATTACTTATTTCTCGGGTAACTGACATAATATCCTTTGGATTTTTTTATAATTAAAAAGATTTGTTAAATTTAAAGATACATTAATTAGATATGCCCAGTGGATCCCGCGAACAAGTCGCGGGACGACGAACAATTGGGAATTAAAACGGAATATCATCATCAAAATTATCCATACTATCACCCGTAACAGAGGTCATTTCGGGAGTTTTTTCAGATGCTGGCGACTGATGTGGTGCGTCACTTGCGCCCCCGCCGGCCTTGCTGCCTAACATTTCGAGTGTGTCAGCAATGACTTCCGTGGTGTAACGATCTTGGTTCGTGGTTTTATCTTGCCATTTGCGGGTTTGTAAACGACCTTCGATAAAAATTTTGCTGCCTTTACGTAAATATTCGCCCGCAATTTCAGCGAGACGATTATAAAAAACGACTCGATGCCATTCGGTACGTTCTTGATTTTCGCCGGATGCTTTATCTTTCCACACTTCCGATGTCGCAATCGTGACATTTGCAACCGCTAAACCATTGGGGGTAAAGCGCACTTCGGGATCGCGACCTAAATTACCAATTAAAATAACTTTATTTACACTACCTTTTGCCATGAGAGAGAATCTCCTAAATTAAACATGAATACTTGTGTTTCGCCCATTCTACCTGTTCAGTTTTATGTAGAATGGTGCGGGTTTTTCATTTGAAACGCAATAGCTAGCCAAAGCAAGCTTAACGCTGCGCAAAACAGGTTCACTTGAGTCAAGCCCCACGATCCATACAATAAGCCCCCCAACATTCCGCCCACGAAAATACCAAAAAACTGGGAAAAAGAATAAAGTCCTAAGGCAGTGCCTCTATGTGTTGGTGGCGCAATTTTGGAAACTAAAGAAGGGAGGAATGCTTCAAGTAATGAAAACGCAGTGAAGAATAATAATAAACTGACCGCAGAAAGCAAGAGGTTTTCAGCGTATTGCCAAAATAAAAATTCAGAAAGTGCCAATACGATTATTCCCGCACAAAATATTTTTTTCACACATTGTTTTTTTTCAGCAATGAGCATGCAAGGGATCGAAAGACAAAAAGCACCGATAAAAATCGGCAAATACAACATCCATTGTTTGTTTCCATCGAGATGCGCGAAGGTTTGTAGCGCAATCGGAATCACGACAAAACTCGCGGTGAAAATGGCGTGTAGGAAAAATATGCCGGTATATAAACGTGATAATTCGGGATGGGTGTATAGTATTTTTAGCATCGTCGGACCTAGGCTTGTCCGTGGAGTCCAGCGCGACCCCTCTGGATCCTGCGGACAAGCCGCAGGACGACGGACTGTTGCTGTTGGTCGCGGTGCGGTCGGCACCCACCAGTACAATAAAAAAATCGCAACCGTACTTAAAAAAGCACCCAACCAAAAGATACCGTGTATTTGCATAGCTGACGCAAGCAGGGGGCCTAACATCATCGCAAGCGAAAAAGAGCCGCCAATCGTCATTCCAGAAATCGCCATCGCTTTCGTGCGTTGCTCAATGCGGGTCAAATCCGCAATCAGCGCCATGATGGTGCTCCCCACGGCTCCCGCACCCTGTAAAGCACGCCCCAACATCATTCCCCAAATCGTATGCGAAAGCGCCGCAATCACACTCCCGACAATAAAAATTATTAAACCTATCGTAATTATTTTTTTGCGATCGAAATAATCGGATAAAGTCCCAAAAGGAATTTGGCAAATCGCCTGGGTCAATCCATAAATCCCCATCGTAAAACCAATCAAATAAGGTGTTGATCCCTCTAGGTTTTTTGCGTACAACGCAAAAATGGGAAGCACCATAAAGAGCCCCAGCATGCGTAACGCCATCACCAGGGACAGTGAAAAAACCGAACGTAACTCCAACGAGGTCATTTTTTCGTGAGACATCATTATTTATTCTTCATGGTCAATCTTTGCTATAATGTCGGCCATTATATCCGGTGATCATGAAACGACAAACACTTATGAAAGAAATTCAAATCCGGGGTGCGCGCACCCACAATCTAAAAAATATCAACCTTTCCCTTCCTCGAGATCAATTTATCGTGATTACGGGTTTATCTGGTTCGGGCAAATCTTCTCTTGCCTTCGACACGTTGTACGCGGAGGGACAGCGCCGCTATGTCGAGTCTTTGTCGGCATATGCTCGTCAGTTTTTATCACTGATGGAAAAACCCGATGTGGACCATATTGAAGGTTTGTCGCCAGCGATTTCGATCGAGCAAAAATCAACTTCGCACAATCCGCGTTCGACAGTCGGTACAATCACTGAAATTTATGATTATTTACGATTATTATTTGCCAAAGTCGGCCAGCCACGTTGTCCCGAACATCATCATATTTTAGAAGCGCAAACCATCAGTCAAATGGTCGACACCGTGTTGACGTGGAAAGAAGATACCAAAATCATGATTCTCGCGCCGGTTGTGCAAGAACGAAAGGGCGAGCACATCGATTTATTGTTAGAGTTGCGCAGCCAAGGTTTTGTGCGAGCACGTATCGATGGCGAAATGGTGGAACTCGATCATGAAGTGCATAAATTAGATTTGCGTCGCAAACACACGATCGAAGTCGTGGTGGACCGTTTAAAAGTTCGCCCTGATATTCGCGTGCGCCTCGCCGAATCTTTCGAAACAGCATTGCGTTTAGCAAAAGGTACCGTGTCAGTTGGGTATCTTGATGAACCGAAACGTGCAGGAAAAGTTTTTTCTGCAACATTCGCGTGTCCAGATTGCGGTTATAGTTTATCTGAATTAACTCCTCGATTATTTTCCTTTAATAATCCCACGGGCGCATGTTCCGCTTGCGATGGATTGGGAATAAAACAAGATTTTGATCCTGATTTAGTGGTGACGAATGCCAATTTATGTTTAGCGGATGGCGCCATTCGTGGCTGGGATCGCAGGAATTTTTATTATTTCCAAATGTTATCATCACTCGCCAAACATTATCGTTTTGATATGGAAGAACCTTTCAAAGATTTACCGAAAAAAATTCAGTCGATGATTTTATATGGTAGTGGCAATGAACTGATTAAATTTCAATATAAAAATGATGATGGTCGCGGTTTTCAAAAGAAAGATGTGTTCGAAGGGGTTTTACCGAACATGCAACGTCGCTATCTCGAAACCGAATCAGATATGGTTCGCGAAGAATTAAGCAAATATCTTTCGCAAAAAAAATGTGAGGCGTGTCATGGCGCGCGTTTAAATATTTCAGCGCGAAATGTTTTTGTCGGAAATAAAGCTTTACCTGAAATTACCGCGTTATCACTCGAACACACAAAAAGTTTTTTTGAAAAAATAAAATTAGCGGGCGCGCGAGGCGAAATTGCCGAAAAAATCTTAAAAGAAATTGTGAGCCGCTTAAATTTTTTAGTGAATGTCGGATTAGAATATTTAAGTCTCGATCGCAGCGCGGATACGTTATCTGGGGGTGAGGCGCAGCGCATTCGTTTGGCAAGCCAAATTGGCGCGGGATTGGTAGGGGTCATGTATATTTTGGATGAGCCCTCGATCGGATTACATCAGCGCGACAACGAAAGGTTGTTAGAAACCCTACGTGAATTACGTGATATGGGAAATACCGTGATTGTGGTGGAACATGATGAAGATGCGATTTTAAGCGCAGATCATGTCGTGGATTTAGGGCCGGGTGCGGGTGTGCATGGCGGTGAAATTGTGGCGGAAGGCACGCCGCGCGCGATTATGAAAAATCCGAAATCCTTGACCGGCCAATATTTATCGGGGAAAAAAGGAATTGTCGTCCCACGTCAACGTCGTGCACCCAATCCGGAACGCATGTTAATGTTGAAAGGTGCGACCGGTAATAATTTAAAAAACATTACACTCAATCTTCCTATTTCGTTAATGACTTGTATTACTGGCGTTTCAGGTTCCGGCAAATCGACGTTAATTAATGACACATTAGGTCCATTGGTTTCGAAAATTTTAAATAATGCGAGTCGAGAACCGGCGGCTTTCGAAGATATTTTGGGTATCGAACATTTCGATAAAATTGTCGATATCGATCAAAGTCCAATTGGTAGAACGCCGCGTTCTAATCCTGCGACTTATACCGGATTGTTTACACCCATACGCGAATTATTTGCAGCAACGGAAGAAGCACGTTCACGTGGATATACGCCGGGACGATTTAGTTTTAACGTGAAAGGCGGGCGTTGCGAAGCGTGTCAGGGAGATGGTTTAATAAAAGTAGAAATGCACTTTTTAGCGGATGTTTATGTGACTTGCGATGTGTGCCAAGGCAAACGTTACAATCGCGAAACCCTAGAAATTACTTTCAAAGGCAAAAATATTCAGCAAGTGTTAGCGATGACGGTCGAAGAAGCCCGCGTATTTTTCGATGCGATTCCGATGGTCGCACGCAAATTACAAACGCTGATTGATGTGGGATTGTCGTATATTAGTTTGGGACAAAGCGCGACGACATTGTCAGGCGGTGAAGCGCAGCGGATAAAATTATCGCGTGAACTTTCGCGTCGTGATACCGGTCGCACGTTGTATTTGATGGATGAACCGACGACGGGATTGCATTTTTTCGATATCGAACAATTGTTAAAAGTGATTCATCGTTTACGCGATGCCGGGAATACGATTGTGATTATCGAGCATAACTTAGATGTCATCAAAACCGCAGATTGGATTATCGACCTCGGCCCTGAAGGTGGTGATAAAGGCGGAAAAATTATCGCGCAGGGAACCCCTGAGGAAATTGCCAAACATCCGACGTCGTATACGGGGAGGTTTTTGAAAAAGGTGTTGAGGAAATAATTTTCATAACCCCATTCGCCCCCTTATTCTCCACGTCGTCCCGCGATTTATTCGCGGGATCCAGAATGGCATATCCGCTGTTACTGGATCCCGCGGACGAGCCGCGGGACGACGGAGATGAATTTACAATTATTTATAAACCCTATCCCCCGTCGCCGTAAAAATCGGATCCTCCGGCCTCGCGAGAGATTTACCCTGAGACTGCAACAGACGCACGAGTTGCTGAGGATTATTCGTAATGATGCCGCGCACGCCGCGTTTTAAATAATCATTCATCGAACTATCTTTATCAAGGGTCCAAATATAGGATAATCCAATCGTCCCTTGTAATTCATTACGTGCGGCTTGTTCTATTTCTCCATAAAAAGTTTGTGCTGAAAGCGCAGATATTCCGACACCATACACTCTATTTGTTGTCATACTTAATTTTTCTAACACTTGCGAAGTATTGCCGGTCTCTTGATCGATGGAAAAATAAATGCGATCGCTAAATGGTGAACGATTTGCGGTGTGAATGGCGTTATTCATATAAGTCCAATCGGATAATTTTGCGGCACTAATAATAACTTTTCCTTGATAACCTTTTTTAAATAAATATTCTTCTAAATGTTGAACGACATTGATCCCCGCAACCGATTTACCACCGGCACTCAGATTATCGAGTTTGCTATCCACAATAAAAAGCGCGATGTTTGGTTTTTTTGCTAAATACGACAAATACAGGGCAGAATTTTCAGAAAGTTCACAAGTCATCAATTGATTCGGGCAAACTTCCATTGAAGTAAAATTACTGACTGTGCAATCACAAGGCGAGCCGTGTTTGAATTGTGAAGGCATGATGCTATATGAGTCGAATCGAAGATCCGCTTCAATCGCGTTAGCGCCCTTTGCAGAAACATTATCAATCATGGATATCGTATTAATCATATGCGCAATCGCATAATAAATCGGTAAACTTTTACCCCAGCAAGTCAATGATCCATCCATCGTGATGCCACAACTGCGGGTTGCGCCTGCACTTACTGATTGAAGGGATTCATTAGGGTGATTTGATTGGCCAAATGTATTATCGCCCCAGCAAACCACTTTATTATCGGTTTGTATACCGCACGTATGCGCATATGCCGCACTGATGCTTTGGAAAGTCCGGAAAGGCGGAGGAGAGGATTGTCCTTTTGCATTGCTTCCCCAGCAGTGCACGGTGTTATCCGTTTTAATGCCACAGGTGTGAGAAGTGCTGGTGCTTACCGCATAAAATTTATCGGATGGAGGCTTTGCGGCACCATCTTGTTGCCAACCCCAGCATTTCACTGTGTTATCGGTTTGTACGCCACAAGTATGCGTCGCGCTTACGCTCACAGATTGGAAAGTACCCGGCGGTATTTTGGCTTGACCAAAATCATTTCTGCCCCAACAGAGAATCGTATGATCCATTCGTATTCCGCAGGCATGCCATTCACCTACGCTAATGGAGCGAAATTTTTGAGTCTCCGGAGGATTTTCTTTCACGCCGCCCCAGCATAACACGGTGTCGTCAGTTTGAATCCCGCACGTACTCGCATAGCTTGCATTGACGGAACGAAAGGCACGCGCATGCGGCGTTGTTATTTGTCCGGCAGCATTATCGCCGAAACATTTGATATCGTTATTCAATAAACCACAAATATGATTTTCACCGACACTCACGGAGTCGAATGTAGTAGCGAAGCTTAGTGTTGTAAAAAAAATTAGAAGTATAGCAAGGCCCGTCGGACCTAGGCTTGTCCGCGGGATCCAGAGCAGCATGACAGGCTTTCTGGATCCCGCGAATAAATCGCGGGACGACGGTTGTATAACGGCACGAGTTAAATACATTTGATTTTAAAAATAGTCATGTATGATAATTGCACGCTAAAATATATGATGAGGCTCTGAAATGCAACATTCCTTTCAGCAAGAATCCAAATTTTTATTTCAAGGCCCAGTCGGCAATATCGAAACCTGGGTCGTACCGCACGATAACGCCAAAGGTACGGCGATTATTTGTCATCCGCATCCTTTGTTCGGTGGAACGATGACGAATAAAGTGGTGACGACGCTTGCGAAAGCATGCCAAGCATTAGGATTAAATACGGTGCGTTTTAATTTTCGCGGTGTTGGTAAAACAGAAGGCGTACATGATGAAGGACAAGGCGAAGCCTTGGACGTGATTGCCCTCGCGGAATGGATACGAAAAGAAACGAAAGGTGATTTATGGTTGGCGGGATTTTCTTTTGGTGGATATGTAGCCGCGCGTGCAGCTAGTCAATTACAAAAAATCAAACAACTCATCAGTATCGCACCACAAGTATCAAGATTTCATGAGGCCCCGATCGGCCCAATCACTTGCCCATGGTTAATTGTGCAAGGCGAAAAAGATGATGTCGTATCGCCAGAGGCTGTGTATGCATGGGTCGATACCTTAAATCCACGCCCGACGCTTATTCGTTTACCCGAAGCGGGACATTTTTTCCACGGCCAGCTGGGGGTGTTGTTTGATGCGTTGGTGCGGGAGTTGTGACATGCCATGCCTGTGCTCGGGAGCGTCTAAGCTGCTTTTCTTTCTTTGACTAAGGGCTTTAAATGAAGCTTATTTTTTTTCTGTTGAGCTTTCCATAAATCATAACCCGCTTGGAGATCAACCCACAATTTATCTGAAGTGCGGAAAACTAAAGAAATTCGAATCGCCATTTCAGGTGTTATATTCATTTTGCCATTAACAAGTTTTGAAAGAGTGGGGCGAGAAATTTTTAATGCTTTTGCGGCATCGGTAATAGAAAGATCAAGTGGATCTAGGCATAAACTTTTTACTAAAAGACCTGGATGTTTTGGTTTATGGATCATAAATATGCCTCTCAATGATAATCTTTGTAATCAACTAAAATGGCATCGCTTCCATCAAATGTGAATACGATGCGCCAATTTCCACTGACTTTTACGGCATAAAAATTCTTTAGGTTGCCGCTTAATTTATGAAACTGAAGTCCTGGTAAATTCATTTGTTCAGGAAAAGAAGCAAAATCTAATACTTGTAAAATATCATGCAATTTATCAGCATGTTGTGCGTTAATTTTTGCGGTGCTGCCTGTTTCATAAAATAGTTTTAATCCTTAGATGTAATGTCCATAAATTCAAGCCGCCTTTCTAGTATGTTATCCCGGGAAAAAATCTTTATCCAACGCTTCATGTAAAGAAAACGGACATTTTTTAGGGAAAGTTCTTTCGCTTAAATCTGTTTCTCCTACCGCTATGACAACAGCATGCTCATAGGCATGGTTGACGTTTTCTTCCAAAGATTTCTTCAAGCTCGGGCTTTCTTTAAGTAGGTCGTGAAGGCGAAGTCTTTGTTCTTTGATCGTATATTTCCAGCTATTGCTTCTTCTTTCTGATTGAAACTCCCATTTTAATAAATGAGCTAATAACACTGCCAATCGATTAATTAACTCCCTTTTTTCACTCTTCCCCATGCTTTCAATTTCCTCAGCAATGTGTTCTATATCAATCTCCGAGAGTTTTCCTTCCCGCAAAAGTTTGGCATTGTGTATTGCCCAAGCATAAAAATCTTTTTCGTATTCTTGGTGGGTTCTCTTGGTCATAGAGGATCGATCCTTTAAGGTTTAGGATTTTGCTAAAGTTTAAACCACAGCTGTCGTCCCGCGGCTTGTCCGCGGGATCCAGTGATAGTGGATAAGCCTACCTGGATCCCGCGGACAAGCCGCGGGACGACGGGTTCTTCAGAATAGCCTATTTCCCCGGCGCTTTCGAACGCGCGTGCAAGTGAGATGTCTCTTCCTCACCGACAGACATACGGGCGGAAACACCTTTTTCCATGGCATCAACACTACGCTTAATCATTTCTTCAAATTCATCCGCTTTTGTTTTCCCGGCCGCGGTTTGGGTTGGATCGCTATGTGGCATCTTCTTAAGATTTTCTTTGCATTGTGTACTCAGCTTTATAATCAAAATAGGACGTCTTGTTCTCGCTTCGTCAACCATTTGCTTAAAATATTCCTTTGTCATATCAACTGGAATGGTGAGATACATGGGTTTGCCAGGATTTTTTCCCTGAAAAGCCGTAAAAAAGTCTGGACTAAACCGATCCTTAGAGTTCCATCCAACAGAACCATTTTCATGGACAAAGAATGTCGCCTTATCAAGATAAAGATAAAGAAGCCCAACACCTGTTAATCCAATCAACAGATTTTTCAAAGTGTTTGAAACAGAATCATTACGATAATTACGATCCTGAACACGAAATTTCCCGGTTTTCATATCGGCAATATTCGCAAGGCTAAGCGGATTATTTGCTTCTTTTGGATCAACACTTGCCCACACGCAACCAGGGCCTACCAATTGTTGAAGTTGTGCTTTAACTAGCGCTTTATTCATTTCTTCAATGGTATTAGCAGCAATTTCTTCTTTGCTATCTAGAGGGCTTGTTATTGATCCCGTGAGTTTTGTGTTTTTAATATTATTCAAAATGTCTTCAGGAAGTTTACCAAGCGTGGCAACCATGTCGGTTTTCAGTTTTTCGAGATTGGCGACTTGATTTTTATATAACTTTTCGCGATTTTCTTTTTCTTTTTCTTTCACATCGCCTGCTTTTGTAGACCCATCGGTTGTTCTGTTGTCTGCCTCTTTATTCGCGTGTAAAGCTTTTATCGCATCATCAATGGCTTTAATCGTTGCATTATAAGCATTTAAAGTGTCGGGTGTACCTTTCGCAGCATCTTTCCACTCTTTCTCCCTAACTTCTCGAAAGTTTTTGGAATCGTTGGTTTCGATCAATCGTTCCACTTGAGGTTTATACGCGTTTTGGATAGCAGTGATTTGCTTCTTAATTTCATCTTCAACAAGCGCTGCTTGATCGTCATAAGCTTTTTTTTGCGCGGCATTTTCTGGAATTCCTAATTCTTTTTTAGTTTTATCATCCAGCCCCTCATCACCTGCAGGTATTGTAAATGCGGTCTTTAATTTTTTATCAATAAAATCTTTCGCCTTATTATCAAAATCAAAATCCTTTTCAATCTTATTGCCCTCTGGTCTTCGAAGACTTGCTTTCGTTTCTTTTTGTTTTTGTCGAAAGAGGTTTGTCAGGTTCGCTTGGAAATCAAATAAACTTTCAGCCAATGTTGCAACATGTGCCGGCGGACTTTTTTTCGTGTCGGGAGTTTTTGAATCTGGAGTCTTTGGATCTGCCATATTTTTACCCTTTGTAAAACAAACTGTTGAATGTTTAAACAATTATACTATAAATATAACATAATTTGTCAATTATAATCTTAGGAAGCGGGTCGTGCCCCGATTTCCATCTCTTTTTTTCTTGTTTCAACGATCATGTTCAATAGCTCTACATCCCGTTCCGAAGGCTGGTAGGACACCACATGGATTTTTTTCCCTGATAATTCACCAAGTTGCAGGATTTCCATCCAGGCGGCGCGTGCCACGCGTTCGGTGCCAGCGAGTTCGACCGTCCAATCGCGGTTAACGGCTTCTCGGGCGACGACTCGAGCGGTTTGCACGGCGTCTTCTATCGTGCGATGTTCGGAATAAAGTTCTTTCGGCGCACTCACGAGACAGCTACCGCAATCATAAATATTAAAGTGGGGGCTCTGGCCGGGTAATTCAATGATCTGTTTAACGCTGGGGGGTTCTAAATTAAAAACGTCCCAAACCGTAAAAGAAGCATACCGTTCAATCAAATACTGTATATCTTCTTTAGTGATAGGTAATTGGGATAATTCCTCCAAGCTAGGTAACTCCAAGCCGCCCAATAGCGATTGCCAAATTTTATTTTTCCGGGAAGTGAGCTCGTCGGATCGTTCCGTGAAGTTGTATCTTTCTTTGATAGTGAGGTCGATATTCGTCGTAAGGACGCTGCCTTCTTCATTTTCTATCGTAATCAATAAGTTATACACCCCTTGAGTACCCGAGGCCGGAATGCCGCTCAAAATTCCGTCACTGGTGCAAATAATTCCCTTCGTAAGAGGGCTTCCATCCGCCAACGTTGCTTGGAAGCGATTAGCGCCTTCAATGTATAAATTGAGGTCTATAGGCCCGAAATTAGCCCCCTCATTGACAATTTGAGGAGGAATAGGCTTAATGAGTTGAGGGGTTTGGGGTTCATTTGCCATAAGTTGACCTTTATTTAAGTTGATTTATGATTATAAACATAATCTTAAATATAATCTGGCAAAATATCTAGCCAGGGATATACAAAATTAGTACAATCAAGGAAATGATTGTATACTAATCTTGCAAAATTTGAGTTATAATGCAATTAATATAACGAGGAGTATCGAGAATGACTCAACCGAGTATTTCTGGTTTCTTAAATAATTGTGCACTGCACGTCGGTGTGCCTGAACTTGTTTTGGGAATTCGTTATTTTGCAAAAAAAGAAAGTCCCGATTCCAAAATTTCTGTGAATGCAGAATTAGATGGTTGCGAAAAATCCTATCGACAATTAAAAACTGTTTTTGAAGAATGTTATCAACTAGAAAAAATTTCTTTTCAACAATTTCATGAACTACTTACAACAAAAGTTAATAATAATTCTGCGGCAGCACAAGCGATATTAGGTCCAGTGTTGCGTTTGTATATGTCTAAAATTGGTTTTGATAAAAATAAATGTGAGCTTCAATCGGATGGAAGATTTGCCACATTATTTAGTACCGATGCAAAAAATGTTTTTCAAAATTTCGGTATTAACATCAGCGCAAATGAACTGAATCCTGACCCACGTTTTACAGGAACTGCGCATCGATATCTAAAAGATACGCCACGAACAATAAAACATGAAGCCTATAAAATTGATATTTACAACGAAGGCACAAATATACATTGGGAACGCCTTCCGAAAAGTGAAATGGCAACTGCGAAAAATGATGTTGCGACATTAGAGACCGATACAAAACCGATTGCGGATGCTTTTTTCGCAAGTTCTCTCGCGATGTTAAAAGCGGCGGTGCAATCGTTAATATCCGGTTTTGTTAAAGTCGCTGCACCTAAACCCGCAGTGGTTGAAACAAAAACAGAAGAAAAGATTATCCAAAAAATTTCTGACGAAGCGAGAACTCGTTATTCTGAATCATTAAAGAAAAGAAAAATTGAGGAAAAGCCAGGTGACGCCGAAACGAAAAAAGAAAACGTACGAAAGTTGGTGACGGATTTATTTAAAGTGAATTACGACGTCAAATCTGCCGAGGTGAAACGCACGGTAGATGAGTCAGATAAAGCATTTGAAAAGCGTCAACAGATTGCAAGTGACGAAGATTTAGCGCGAAAGCTGCAGAAAGACGAAGTGCTCGCAGCCCGCGGACTGAAATTGTAGATAAATATTATTAATTATTATATGAACGAATTTTTGATGGGGTGTTGAGTATGAGAACGGGTAGAACAACGATGACTGATGAGCAAATTCAGCTTGTAATTAATGCGTTGGTGGCTAAAGGTAGTACTAAAAAAAGCACAGATGATTGGAAGCCTTTAATAGCAAAATTACAGGACCAGCCTTTCACTGAGTACGGAGTTTATTTTGCTATCCAACAAGCTGGAGGAGCCGGTCTTTCTAAAAAAAATCTTGGGTTTGACTCCTACAGTGATGCACATGCTGCTATCGATCTTAAATCCCATCGTCCTCTTGCTTCTCAACTTAAAAGTTTAAAACTTCATCTTCAAGCGATGGCCCCTCCAACAGAAATTCAAGCTGATAAAATTATAGCTGCAGTTAAAGCATTACCTGAGTTTAAGAGCTCCGATACTAGTGATGCAAAATTGTTATTATTTAAGGACTGGTTGCGAAGTAATAATTATACCGTAACTGGTCTTGGGATAGCTTTTGATCAAGCAAGCGATGAATTAAAGGCAGTTGGTTTTGCTAGCGGAATGTCTGTATTGACAGCTTTGGGTCTTCATAACGCTACTACTGGATATTCCAATAAAATTGATGATCTTGATGCGCATTTTGACCGCATAATTACACCTGATGTTAAGGCGACTACTGGTCCGACTACTACAACCACAACCACGTCACCTACCGGACCTACGTCTACTACCACAACCACGACTACTTCACACATCACTATTTATCCTGGAAATGCTCTTAACGACGCGACAGATGCAATTAATGATCAAAAAGATGTTGGTGTTTTAACAACTTTGAAAGGCGCTTTAGAAACTAAACCATCAACACCTTCTGATGTTCCTACCATGAAAGCAGCTTTAAGTGCTATTTTTAATAATGAAGCAGCGCTTGATGTTTTAGTAGCAGAGGATTATACAACCCTGGCTGGAGTTGTAGATGCACGAATTGATGAGCTTAATCGTCTGCATGTTGACGCATTAAATGATGCAAAAGCTGCACTTAATAGTGCCTCTGAAGTTGACTTGCGATCGCTCGTTGATGATACCGGCGAATTAATGACTAGATATGTAAACGGCCCTAAGTTTAGCGCTATTTTTATTGATGTGTCTAAACGAGCACTTCTAAGACCTGATGATAGTACTGAATTGTTAAGAGTTGCAAATGCTAAAATTGCGGAGCTCGAAGCTGCTGAAGCTGCAGCTGCCGCTGCCCTTGCTGCTGCCGCCCGAGTCGCTGCTGATGCTAAACACGTTGCAGATCTTGCAGATCTTAATGATGCGAAGGCCGCGATTTTAGCCGAGAACAAAGACAGACCAAAATTAAAAGCCGCATTGGATGGGTTGGGTATTGGTGATTTCAAAGGAATGAATGTTATATTTCCTGGCGCCGATACAAAACTGGCCGGTGACAGCCGTGAATTAAAAACAGCCCTTGGAGACCAGATTCACGATATAGATTTAAAAGATGCAAAAAACGCAATTGATGCATGTACAAATCTGGGTCGATTAAATACGGCAAGTGAGGGTTTAGAAGCAAAATCGCCTAGTAAAGCAGAAATGGCAGCTGCTTTAGGTGATATTTACGATATAGGTTCCAGTAGTTTAAAGGATGCGGATGTTGTTCAAGTAAAAAACTTTGTTGATGCTCGTCTCGCTGCAGTTGAGATTGAGTACAAGAACTTTTTTGCTAAATCTGAAATAGCAGCAATTCACGAAATCCAAGCAATTTTTGAAGGCCCTCCTGGTCCTGGTGATATTAAAAAAGCGTTCCTTCAACATTTAGCCGAAGGAAAAACCGTTGACGAGAAAGAAATAGCTGCCGCCAAACTTGTAGGCAGTGCTGGCAATATGCGAGGTGCATTCGCAAGGGCTTTTGGTGGTTCTATTATAACACCTGAGGCGCTAGATGCTGCGGGTTTAGATACCGATGACGGTGATGTCGCAAAAAGACTTCGAGGTCAGGCGGTTTATCAACAATTCTTGACATCCTATCCTCTATTAGAAGCAGTATTTAAAAACACAGATATTCGAAATGCATTTATTAATTATTCGGGTACGGGTGTGGGGGGTGTGTACATTCCTGGAGGTGCACTTTCAACATTAATGGAGGAATTATCTGTTGCTACAAACGCAGATGCTGCTGCAACTGCACTTGAAAAAGCTTTCCTTCCTACGCGTATTACTAAAGCCCAATTTGAGGGTGTAATAGATGGTACAGTTCTCAACAACCTAAAAGAAGACGCCAAAAAACGACTTGGTGCTAACCGCTTTGATGCACTTATAACTCGGCATGATATTGTAGCGATGCCGGAATTGAAGAAGATTTTCGAAGATGGAGATGTCAAAGGTGATTTGATCACGCACTTTGCGACAAACCCAGCTCCAGACGAAAAGGCAATTGACGCTTTACGAGACAAGTTGAAAGTCTTGGTAGTCGCATCAGGTGGTGATGCAGCTCTCAATGCTTTTGCTGCGGCCTTTCTTGGTATAGTAGAAGCAGGTTTTAAAACGCACTTAGGAACCGCAGGCGTTGCGAATAGTGCCCCGCGTCTTGGAACTCTTATTGGCGAAGCTAAAGCGCAGGCTGACGCTTTAGAAAAATTTGATAATTTCATCGCTCTTCCTGAAGTAGAATCGCAAACGGTAATAGTTGATATTCTTAAAGCCAATAAACTTGCTTATGTTAATTATTGGAAAACGCGTCCTACTCCTACCCCAGAAGGATTCAAGGATTTACTTGATCGTATTGAAACAGCGCCAAATGCGCTTGCTATGAGTGTGGTTTTAGCAACAGATTTACCACCACTTAAATCGGCTGATTTTAAAACTGCACATATTGACGGAACTCATGCGAAAGTTGCTGAATTACGCGGCCAAGCGCGTTTCCAAATCTTTTTTGATCGAGAAGATGTCAAAGATATTCCTCAATTAAAAGAGATATTTAAAAATGATCCACCCCGAGGCGATCTTATAGCAATTTTAGGAGATGCAAACAATAAACTTCCTGAAGCTAAAATTGAAGCTTTTGTTAATAATTTAGCTGCAAAAACTACTGGCGCTGAAGCTGTAACTTTACTGAAAAATCTTTTTACTTTCGATGGTCCTCCGCCGATAAATATCGATGAAAAGAAATTTGCAGATGCAGAGGTTGCTGATAGTAAAGATAATTTTACAAAGCTTTTGGATCAAGTTCGTACCAAGCGCGGTGAAAAGCAATACGAAGAGTTTAAAACATCATCATACTATGCAAGTGCAGGAGCTGAGTTAAAAGCTGTATTTGCAGATGCGGAAGCAAAAAAAGCTTTGGTGGCCAATTGGGGAAAACCACCTGCGGTGTATCCCGATGCAACAGCTTTTAAAACTTTTCGTGAAACATTAGCTGGCATTAGTGATCTTAAAGAGATGGGTGGTGCTTTTGAGGCAGTTTTTACCACCAATATTTTGGTAGACGCAAAAAAAGATTCAGATAATAAGGCGAAAGGAGAGATATTAGGAGAAACTCGCTACGATTTATTTAGAGAAACTCCCGCAATTGCAGCACTTCTGCCATTGAAAACTTTCCTAGAAGATACAAAAGTTTCTCCTGCATTAAAAACACTTTGGGGAGATCCGGCAAAGAAAATTCCGGACTCAAGTGCAATCAGTACCCTAGTAAGCACTTTCGGAACTTTGGATGGAAAAACTGATGAAACAAAATTGAAAGATGCATTCAAAACAGCTTTAGGTGGTAGTACAGCTTTAGATGGGCTTGGTCCAGAACTTAAATTAATAGCTTCTGATTTACGAGGTCACTCGCAATACAATGGCTTTATTACAACGGCAAAAGCCGAGCTGAAAGATATGCCGTATCTTTTGGGATACTTTGAGCTTCCAGCGGTGAAAACTGAATTAGTTAATCTTTGGAAGGATCCAACAAAAGCTGCTCCTCTAGATACAACAAAACTAGTAGCAAATCTTGCTGATGGAAAAAATAATACACCTGCATTCATTCGTAAGGTTTTTACTGATGAGGTAGGACTTGATAATGCATTTTTAGAAAAAGCTTTTTCAGATGGTCCTATTCATTCTGACAACATTCGAAGAGCGCGAGGAGAGGCACGTTTCCATCTCTTCGTTGAGCGCAGTGATGTAAAAGCAATGCCTACGCTTTTACCCGTATTAGATAAGCTTCGAACTGATTTGGAAGCTAAGTGGGGGGTTGCTGTCACACCACCAAGTCCCGCTGATATAAAAGCATTTGAAGGTGAAATTAAAAGCTTAGATCCATCTGATATCAACTATTTACCAACGGCTCAGGATTATTTTAAAGGTAGATTCGGACTTGACCCGGCAACCGATGTGACCCCTGCCGGTTTTAATCAAGCATTACTTGAAAATTTACGCGCTGATTTCATTATTAAAGCTTTGGATCCTGGTGCATTACAAGATTTCTTAAAAGAACCGACTAAGAGGAGAGCTATTGATACATATGTTGCAACATTAGGAGGGACCGCCTCTGCTTCTGATTTAATAGAGAAACTAACAAAAGCGACGAGCAAATCGGAAGTTGAAACAGCAATGAAAGGCTTAGGTTTGGCTGGTGAGGTTGATGCGGTTAAGAAAGATATTCTTGAGGACAATAGAAAAAGGGAAACTGATAAAGTTGGCGGCCTTACGGTTAAAGATTGCATGACTGATAAAGATCTTTATACTCGTATGGAGATTCTAAAACATAATTTAGTTGGTGTTACAAAAAAAGCTGATGGTACTTCAAAAGATAGGTATGAAAGTTATTTTGATCAAGTTCAAGAAATTTTAGATACTAGTGCTCTTACACCATCTACCACTGTTTTAGAAAAACATGACGGGATTCTCCACAGAGCTATTGTTGATCTTGAGACATTAATCAAAGTTCGAGAAGCTATGTTGAGTGTAATAGATGGTACAGCGCCTCGAGGGTTTATAGCATGTAACGAATTTACTCAAGTTTTAGCTGCTACAGAAAAAAATGCTAAGGCGAATTTAATATCTAAACAAAAACGCGATGCCTATATACATCCTGCCAATGCTTTATTCGGTTCGGACCCAGACGCGACTCAAATAAACGCGGAACAAAAGAGAATGGTTGAAACAACGCTTGATGATTTAAGAGAGCGTTTAGCCGAAGCCAAAAAACTTCAAAGTGAGGTTCAAGCATCACTGTCGCTGTCGACACCCACCCATTTTAAACATCTTACACTAGGTAAAACTGTCTCAGTTACAGAAGTGGATATGGCCACTATAAGGAATTCAGATAGGAAGGTTGAAGCGAAAAACATTAGTGATGCGATCAATAAAATTATAACCAGAGGCCCGGGAGCGATTGAACCCGAAGCTAAATCATTAATGACGATGAGTACGGGTCCCGAAAAGAGAGCGGTGACAACGACAACACGCGATACAACAGGTATTTATGCAATACACACGGAAATAGCGCGAAGCGGTAAGATGGCTGATCCATCTGATTCAGCAGGAGTCAGGCAAATACCTAGAAATGACAAAGTGTCTACAGGAATAAAGAGGGAATATGATAAAGCTGCAAAAAGAGCGAAAATAGACTTCTACGTTGATCCTGAGGATCTTAAAGAGTTTGATAAAATAAAAACCTCGAGCCATAAATTAAGAACACCTCCTCCACAAAAAATTATGGAATGGGCAGCTGAAAATACCGCTATGTTGTTGGAGGTTGTCGATAGAAGCAATCCATATAAAAAACCAAATATAAGAATAAGCGAAGGAAAGCTCCCTGCCCATTTGGTGGAAGCGATAATAATTTATTGTGAATATCGTTCTAAGAAGGATGGCAACTTTACTTATTCCCCACCTTTAGGATGGAAGAAACTGGCCTTTTTTGATACCAAGGTTGCAAACTTTAAAGCGGAGTGGGAAAAAACACATAAAATTGAATCTGATAAGGTCGTTGTTGATAAAATAGAAGAAGGAGTAACTAACGGTAAGAGTCCTACTCCTCCTTAATAGATTTGAGAAAATAGGAACAAGGACGTTTTTTTAAAGTAATGTTTAAGAGGCAAAGAAATGAAAAACCGATTCGATATTGAACGTGAAAATGAAATGAAAGCAACTTACGAGTTGTTTTTATTTGCAATAGAAAAATTGAATGCTGAAAAAAAAGGTTCGGACATTGCTTTTGAGATGCGTCCTGCAAAAAAAGAATTTGATGAAATTCATAGTAAAAAGTCGACGCTTCAATTGGAGCTAGTTTCTAAGAAGTCAGGTGCTGTGATAAAGACTGAAAGAAAGTTTTTCCCGCACTGTTGGGTCAGTAGAATTTCCAAGCGATGCAACAAAAGAAGATCATTCTGCTTTTCGTGATTTGGTTTTTGATGTGATCGCGCAAGATTTTGCGGCCCATAAAGCACGAGATCCAAAAAGATATCCGGAAGGTTATAAGCCGCAAGTTATTCTTGCTTATTCTAAAGATACTCCCGAAAAAGAAATTTTCGAAGATATCGAAGCAGCAGAAAAAAGAGGACTTGAGGTCGCTCAAATTTTCAGGGGAGAAATGGCAGAATTTAAAAAAATAGATCAAAATCATCGGGAAAAAACTGAAAAAGTGAAAGAATCTGGTAAATTGGAAAGGTTACCGGGCTTTCGTGGATTTTTGAAAGCTGTGCAAGATAGCAACGGCGGCAAAGAACGTTCCGAGATTTATAAAAGATATCAAGCTTCTAAGTCGGCAGAGGTAGAGCCGAGCGCTCCTGCTCGAAGGATGGGTCGTTAACCCTCTTTGAAAAAGAGGGGTCTCTACACAACCGTCGTCCCGCGATTTATTCGCGGGATCCAGAGCAGCATTGCAGGCTTTCTGGATCCCGCGGACAAGCCGCGGGACGACGGTTGTGCACGCAACTCTTCTCTTTTTCAATTCGATAAACAATCCGGTAATCACCGACTCGTAAACGTCGGTGTCCTTTTAAACTATATCTTGTCAAATATCCCCTCATCCCTTGCTTTGACTTTTGCTAAAAAATAACGTACAATTAAAATGTACAGAGGAGATTTTTTTATGCAAGAAGTTAATGTAACTAAGTTTCGTAATCATTTGCAAAGTTATTTAGAAAAAGCACACAAAGGTTCTGAAATTTTAATTACCTCGCATGGACATGTTATCGCTCGTATTCTTCCACCCATCGATACGCAAGAGTCTGCTAAAAAAGCTTTAAAAAAATTACAAAAAAAATGTAATGTTTTGGATGTGGTGTCTCCAATTGATGAAACATGGGATGCTGAAAAGTGATTATACTTGACACCTGCGTATTGATTTATGATGCTTTGACACCGCAGAAATTAACCCCTAAAGCTAAAAAATTGCTGGATTCTGCCGAAAAAGATAACAATCTTTTTTGTTCTGATATTAGTTTATGGGAAATTGGAATGCTGATACAAAAAAAACGTCTTGATCCCGGAACTGATACTGAAAATTTTCTTTTATTATTATTGCAGGCTAGAAAGATAAATGTTTTGGAGATCAATATCCACATTGCTTCTATTGCGACTACAAAGGAAAGATTTAGGCATTTCGATCCTGCTGATCGATTAATAGCGGCAACAGCAATACATTATGATGCAACTTTAATAACACCAGATCAGTATTTAAAAGAAATATCCGAGCTATCTATTGTTTGGGAATGACAGAAGCCCTAGGTTTAATCACAGTAATAAGCACGCAATTCTTCTCTTTGATTCAATGGATTTCTTAATAATACTTTTTATTTTTTAATATTTTATGTAAAATAGAAGTTGAACTTCTAATTTGCATAAAAGGTAAAGCCGTGTGGAAATAATAACGAGAGATTTAGAAAAAGAATTCCTTGAGATGTCAAAAAAATATCCAATTGTGACGCTTATTGGTCCAAGGCAATCAGGGAAAACGACGTTAATAAGGCGTTTATTTCAACACAAAAAGTATGTCACTTTAGAAGATCTGGATGAAAGAGATTTGGCGAGAAGTGACCCCCGTGGTTTTCTTGCACGATTTCCAGATGGTGTTATTTTAGATGAAATTCAGCGGTTACCAGAATTATTATCATATATTCAGGGAATTGTTGATCAAACTGATAAAAAGGGTCTTTTTATCTTAACCGGGAGTCATCAGTTATCGTTACATGAATCAATAGCGCAGTCCCTTGCTGGACGTACAGCTATTTTGAAATTACTGCCATTTGAAATTTCAGAAATTGCAAAGATCACAGAGAATTTTTCATTGGATGATTATCTTTATCACGGCATGTATCCGAGAATTTATAAAGATGACTTGAATCCAACAAAATTTTATCGTGATTATATGCAAACATATATTGAGCGCGATGTAAGACAAATGGTTCACATTAAGGATTTAACTTTATTTCAGCGTTTTTTGAAGTTGTGTGCAGGAAGAGTGGGTCAGTTATTTAATAGTCATCAGCTGGGAAATGAGTTGGGAATAAGTTATCACACGATTAATAATTGGCTATCTATTTTGGAAGCTTCTTTTGTTATTTTCCGGTTGAATCCTTATTTCGAAAATTTTGGAAAACGTATTATTAAGTCTTCAAAAATTTATTTCACAGATGTGGGGCTTGCCACTTATTTATTGGATATTGTTACAGTGGAACAGGTTTCGAGAGATCCTTTGCGTGGAAATTTAGTTGAAAATTTTATGATGACTGAATTTCTAAAACAACGTTTAAACCAAGGGTTCGAACCTAATTTTTATTTTTATCGAGATAGCAATCAGCACGAAATTGATTTAATTTTTAAAAATGGCAATATGTTAATTCCTATTGAAATGAAGGCGGCGCAAACATTTCATCCTCAATTTTTAAAAGGTCTTGAGTATTTTAAACAATTGGTGGGAAAAAAATGTGAACTAGGCTATTTGGTATATGCTGGTTTGCAAGAGCAAAAAATTAATGATTTCTTTGTTGTGAATTTTAAGCATATAGAAAAAATTTTATAGGATTTTAATCTTCATATTATCCGAAATTTTTACGGCTCATTTTGTGTATGTTTACAATAAGCCGGTAACAAAGAGTTTTTTTTATAATATCTAATAGCTTTAATCACTTCTGGAGAATGATTCAACTGTTTAAAAATTTTATCTATAATATCGATAAAAATGAGCTGTTGTTTCGGTTTAATATTATATGCCAAAGCTAAATAAATCCCATTACATGGATTATAAGCATAAAATGCTTCATAGCCAGGAGTTCCTCCGGCATGCACCCACGTTAATCCATTATTTTTTAAATAAACAAGCCCAATCCCAGCGCCAATACCTATTTCAGTGAATGGTTTGTTTCTTGTTTCATTAAGTTGTTTCTTTGAGAGGTTCTCAAGATTAATAATTTTAAGATTTTTTTCGCTGATTACTTGTAACATATCATTTAATGATTTTTTTGTAATAATCTTTCCATCAAAAAGATAGATTAACCATTTGATAACATCATTAGGTGTAGCAATTAATGCGCCTGCGGATTGATTAAACGATAGACTTACAAGAGTAACGTCATCGTTAAATTTAAATGTACCATCTCGATTATATCCATGTGCTATTCGATTCGTAATGATGGAAGGAAATTGGTATGTGTAGTAGAAAATATTTTCTAACTTATATTTTTTAAAGTAATTATTAAAAACTTGTTGAACGGGCTGATGCGTAATTTTTTCAATAATTAATCCTAATAAAATATAATCAGTGTTGGTATAGTTATATTTCTTACCGGGCGGATATAAATCTGCACGTTGATAGGCTAATTCTGCTAATTCATTAAGTGTCCAATATTTTTGAGGAAATTTATTTAATAAATTATCAAAAGTCTTGTCGTGTGTATAATTGTAAATACCTGAAGTGTGATGTAATAATTGATATATCGTTATATTATTCCATCTTGGATAGTTAGGTAACCATACTGCTAAATGATCATTTACTGTTATTTTCTTTTCATCGATTAATTTATAAATTATTGTTGCGGTAAAAGTTTTAGTAATACTTCCCATTTGAAATAATGTCTCTGGTGTAATATTTTTTTTAGAAGAATCTGTATCATAACCATCTACATAATTATAAATTTTATCTCGATTGGGTAATTTAGCGCTAACTGAAATAGCTGGTAATTTATACTTTATTCGGCTCTCAATAAGTATATTATGAATATTATTATTTAAAGATAAATTATTTTCAGTTGCAGATGCTTTAAAAAAACATAAGATAATGCTTAATAGGATAGTTATTGAATATTTGATACATATATTTAAAGTCATCAACGCCTCATAAAATAAATAATATATTTTTAATCAAAACTTCCTTAAACGGTTGGATACCGCTACCATAAATTTAACGAAGTTAAATTTTGTACCGAAGGTACTCATTATTGACTATTCATTTCTTTGATGGGCTCCGTTGCAAAAATATTTTTAAATACTTTATATGTTATCTTTAACAAGAAAAAAATCACAATATATTGGGTTTCAAAATATTTTTGCAACAGAGGGAGCCAAAACCGTAATTTTTAAGGTTGAATCAATGTTTCCTATTTTTATTTGTTTTTTCTTCACATCCATCTACAAGTGAAAAGTAATGGGAAGCAATTAACGTAGGTTTAAGAACAGATTTATTGATAAGACAAATTTCAATATTCATTGTATCAGAGCTTAATTTTTTACGGGAAACGTTCGATTCCAATGTTTGAAAGTTGTCTAAAAGTATTTTAATAAATGCTTTATCTTTAGATGCTTCCCCAATTGGCCTGAAGTCAAGTGTATTTTCATCTTTAATTTCTATCTCATAGATTGCATGATCTGCAATTGGATAACCTTGTGATATTGCTCCTTTTTGAAAATCAGGCGTGATGTTACCGGTTGAAATATCCAAAAAACGTAATTGCTTCACATCATCTAAATTTTTGCAGACAATAAATTCATTTGTTGTTTCGAATGCTGTCTGCATTCTTTCTTGAGTGATAGGTAATTTTCCGAAAATGGGTGTGCCAATTAACGGTAAGTTATCAAAAAAATTTTTCGAATAAGCTAACTTAACCAGCGGAAAACAGTCTCCAATACAATAATATTTCATATAAACTCCATTTATTTTATTATAAAACGAACGAATCTTATATGAATAAAGCTTAACTTTCAATAAAACAGTATTTGTCTTTTTGGAAAAAAATTCAGTTTGAATGCAGGTGTATATATATCACTTCTTAAATCAGGTCATTTATACTTTTCATTTAAAAAGATTCGTACTATTATATATTCAATTATACAAAATAAATTTAATGTAGTAGATCAAAAAAACCATGAAAATAGTTCTTTACAGTCAAAAAAAATTAAAACTTAATATACTCTCTGATTTTGAATTTTCAAATCTGCTGTCAATCATTTCCGTTTTTAATATATGAATACCGATTAGGATATAATAATGGCAAATGGACGTAGTGATGAATTAGAAAAAAAGGACAATGGGCAACAAAATTCATTATTAAATTATCTTCCATTTGATCTAAGAAAAAAAATAATATCCTTTCTTCCTCATTGTGGCGCAAAGCCCAAAAAGTTTAAAAAAACGGTATATTCATTACTTTCTTATAATACTCTTTTTTTTGATATTAATGTTTTCTATTTTATTAATGCGACCAAAGCCACTCATAATTTATTAAATCGCATTCAAGTAGAAAATACACTTAGCTTAATTAGACAAAACCCACAAATCTTATTTATTTCGGTAGAAGTAAAAGATCATCATGGCCAACGATTGAAAGGAAAACTTGTACAGGTACTTGCTTCAGCAGGTGAATTTAATCCTATTGAACTAGAAATAGGAGATACACCTTATGGGTTAGTTCATATATTAGAAGCTTATTTTCCCAATCGAGATGATTTTACTAGTCAGCTAGCAGAGCGATTTAAACCAGGGCATGAGATTGTCACACAAAAAAGAATGGAGCGTATTGAAAAGGCGATAGAAGTATTGATTAATGACGCTATAGAAAATAAAGAAATATTACAAGATATGGCGTTAGAAACATTGTTAAATTTACCAATTGCCAGAAAATTTAGAGCATCCATAAATCCTGACCCTAATGACGTGGTTGAATCAGGACTGGTATGGGACTTAAGAATTTTTATTACATTTATTAAGTTATTCGAAGAGAAATATGAAGATTTAGATTTTATGTGGGGAAAAAAATGTGACTTTGTTGATGCACTGATATGGTCTTCGTTACAAAAGCGAAGTTCACTTCCTGATTTCGAAGTTTTTAAGAAGGGAATTTATAATGTGAAAAAGATGTCCTTGCCGGATCGATTAGATCTCGCGGTTGATAATAGTCTCTTGTCAGAACTGGGTATCACCCATTTTTTTGGTTTTTACGGTTTAAAAAAATGTCAAGATGTACGTTTTGCATGTAGGACCGAGGGAGCACGGCGTATGGCACCTTACATGTCTATTTTTGAAAAATATATCAAACTAAAGCATCAACATATCATCGACCTAGGAACCCGTAAGAGTAACAACCTTTTTGGGAAAATTGCAACTTAATAAATGTATCGTTCTTTTACATAAAAAAAGCTCCGTTGCAAAAAACTTAGATTTAAAAAATGTATAATCGTTAAGAAAATTTAAAAATGATGTTATAACTTACAGACCTTATTTGCAAAAGGAAATAAACTATGAATAAAAATAAAGTAATATTATTAACTCCCAGCGATATGGTGGACTGGGGAAGCCCTAAAATATTAACAATCGGCGCAAAGGATATTCTTCTTTATGGTAATCCCGCAAAATCTGAAAATTATGTATTTAGATTTAAACTTCCGAAGCACTTTGAGATTAAACCGTTTATGCTGAATTCCATATGTTTTTTAACAGTAATAGAAGGTGAAATTTTATTTGGGGAAGGTGATATATTTATAAAAAAATCAATGAGTATCTTGCCTGCCAAAAGTTTTTGCCATATTCCAGACAACTATCCAGTTTATTTTGTGAGTAATGAGCCAACCATTTTACAATTTCACGGTACAGGTCCAGTTGATATTAAATATATTAATCCAACAGATGACCCTCGAAATCATTCAATTTAATAGTTAATGACTTTGTTTGAAAATCCGAGATAGCCGGTGCACTTTTTCATACAAAAAAATCGTAGTAATTTTTCACTATATACTGCGACAATAGCTTACAGTAATCCTCTTCAGCTGCGCATTCTCGAATGCGATTCAACATAGCGCACAAAAAATATTTATGAATAATTATTTTACCCACATGTGATTATAGAATACAATTATTGGCTGAAAATTTTATGTTAGATCAGATTGTATGATAAATACGGGTAATGGGGAGATTTTATTATGCTTATACGTGGCATTAAAGAAGATAAAGACGATAAAGAACTATTACGGTTAAAAAAATTAACTAATGAATATTATTATCATGTCATTGATGAAGCAGGTATTTTTGTTGCTAATACAATCTCAGATATAGAGTTAGCCAACGATGTTTGGTCTTCTATGCAAGATTTAAAACGATTAGAACGATTAATTGATGAAACCCTTGGTACCCGAGGCGTCTCCAAGGATGTGATTGCTTCTGTGGAGCAAAGTTTAACAGAACAACAGCGTATTTTTGAAGCACAAGTAGTCCCTCTACAAAAAACTCTTAATACTTTTCTCTCAAAAAATCCTAAAGACAAGTCGGTTACAATACTTAATCAAAAAATAAACGCAATGCATCGACTAAAAGAAACTCTCGATTCAAAAAAGGAAAATGGAGCTAAGTTAAACGATTTTCATACTCAACTAAAGAAAGAAAATTACATACTTCGGCAACATCGCAACAAAGGTTGGGATATATTTTTCAATACTATTTGCCTTCTTCCTTTTGCTCCTATTCTATCGATATTTAATCGGATATCGTACGGAACATGGAATCCAAAGGTTATTCAAGGCGATGAATTCATCACTGCCGCAAATAAACGAAACTCTTACTAGTTGCAGCCATCGAATTAAACCGATCCTTCACTTCGTTCAGGATGACCTCATTTATGCAACAAAGCCTTTTCAAAGAGGGTTAAATTGAGAAATAAACTTTAATCCTCATAAACTTCTTTCCGATGTTTAATCGCAATAATAAGCACGCAATTTTTCTCTTTTTCAATTCGATAAACAATCCGGTAATCACCGACTCGTAAACGTCGGTGTCCTTTTAAGCTATACCGCAAGGGTTTCCCAAAGCCAATCGGATCTTTCATCAATCTTTCTTCAATCGCTTTTTTAATAATACTTTTTATTTTTTTGGGAAGAGAGGGAATGTCTTCTTTGACTACGGTAACCAGATATTCTATTTGGTATGATTTATTTCCATGCGTCATCATGTCTCACTCTTTTTACTTTGCTATCATCGCGAATGTCTGCCATTGCAGAAAGGCTCATATCTTCACGGCGTTCCAAAGCTTCTAAGACGAGTTCTTTGGCGAGACTTGCCACGGATTTATGTTCTTCCGCGGCGATGCTTGCTAATAGCCTTGCGGTTGATTTTTCTAACGTAATATTAATTCTAGGATTTTTAGTAGGCATAAAAGTTACCTCAGTCAATAATGAGTACCTTCGGTACAAAATTTAAGTTTTAGGTGGAGAATGAACTCCACCTAAAACCCACGCCACCAAACAAAACTTCGTTAAATTTATGGTAGCGGTATCCAACCGTTTAAGGAAGTTTTGATGAGTTTAAGCCTATTAACTGCTTGAAAACACTGAGGAAAATTTAAGAGTAGGGGCGTTCGGAGATGTGTCATTCCCGTGCGGGAATGACATTAAGTTTTTTCGATATTACGAGAATTTCATGCGCAATGACTTTGCGGATTCTTGAAACTCATTCGCATGCGGTAATAATTTTGGGGTTTTCTGCGGTAATGTTTCCGTACTGACACGCTTTGGAATGTTATATTTCTTTCGCATTTCATCCCCAAATGTTTTATCTCTCATAAATAATGTCCTCGGCATCGGTTCTTTGATATCAGGCGCTATTTTTTCTTCCTGCAAGTTTGCCTTAACAAAACCATACCCCAATAACGCGACTATTAAAAATAATTTTGCAGTATGTGTACCATTGGCTGTATCAATGACTACAGCCCCCGCTACCAATAACATTAATTTTTTTAAGAAATCGTTTCGCTGAAACTCTTCTTTAAGATTATTGATATGGCTACTGATTGAGTCTACTTGACTCGGTAAAGAGACACGCTTTTTTTCTTCATGATTTGAATGTGAAAACATAGTACTTCCTTGGATTAAATATTTTCATGGG
>Ga0207121_1008_pt1 | contig 56467 bp, 41 predicted proteins | sample Alteio_BWMinHeat_41_FD_153513 | JGI IMG/M metagenome (GOLD analysis project Ga0207121, IMG submission 153513) | Enriched cells from forest soil in Barre Woods Harvard Forest LTER site, Petersham, Massachusetts, United States -... | ecosystem: Environmental > Terrestrial > Soil > Temperate forest >... | reverse complement strand
GAAGGAGGTAAAGATAAATCATCCAGTGCAATAGGAGAAGAGGGGCTAGCGATATCCTTTTCTTCCTCAATTCTTTCAATGGCTATTCCTTTGGCTTGCATGGCTTTATACGATAATCGATAAGCGTATGGCACATTTTCAAAAGGAGCAGGAGGAGGGGGTGATCCGGAACCTGGGTTGGGTTTTGATCCAATGAGTGTGCCCAATCCGAGGAGTTTTAAAATTTTTTGTCCAAATATAAAAAATTGAGTAAATCCGCTAATGCCTGCCCCAGCCTCTGTCGCAAAAGAAGGTCCAATGGCAGATGCAATACTAAAATTGGTGGTGGCGGCTTTAGCTACCCCATTCAAACCTCGAAGCGTGTTGCCAAGAGAGGTGAGCCAAGCGACCCCTTCCACTCCGATTACGGGTAACTTACCTGTGATCCAGATAATGCTAGTCGGAACAAAAAGGATGGATAACACAATTGCAGCCATTCCAATAGCAAGGCTTGGTAAAGCAAACAATATCCCTAATCCTATGCCTGTGATTTTTTTTACAAGCGCATTGTCGGTCGGCAGCTGATTGCAAATCTCTTGTCCCCACTTAAACCCTACTTTAGCACTGGTAAGTGGTGAAGTAATGGCGCGACCCAAGATATGGAGGATTTTGAAAAAACCATAAGCTAAGAAGTTGAATAGTACATCCAATCCACTAGGAACTGGATTTCGCTGATATTGTAATTGTGTTAAATTATTATCAATGAGAGTCATGAAAAAGTTGGGAACAAATTCAACTACCCATTTTAATGTGTTTTTTAGAGGGATGATTAAAAATCCACCGCCAATATAGGATAACCAATCCAGGAAATAAAAAAGTTTGTGTTGATCCTTCCTCGGTACCCCTAAAAAATATTGATGCCAAGATTGCGCTTTATTGGTTTCATTCCCGCGCGCATCCTGATAAACATAAAAAGTTTGATCAAAAGCATTATCTAAAAAAGCTTCTTTTAATTTTGATCTAATTCTCGCTTTAAAAAGGGCAGTCAGTTCATATTTAAAGTGTTCATATTCGTATGCACGTAGATCTTGTAGATTTTCTAAAAGTTCATCTTGAGTAGTTAATGTGAGATGACCTTCTTTACCGGGTGCAATTAGACGAAGAAGGTCATTAGTATCTCTATAGGTTTTAGCAATTATTTTATTAATATTTTTTAATTCGCGAATTCGTAAGGCGGGATTTTTAATTTCATCACATTTTTCTATCAAAATATCATACGTTAAAAATAAGTGGTGATATTTCTTACTCTTAGTATTAATATCTTCTTCGGAAATTGTAGAGACTTTCGGTCTTTCTATTAACATAGTAGCCATATATAGATCCTTTTTTATTGTTGTTTTAAGATTTTATATTTTTTAATAATAGTTTTACTATTTTTGGATTACCCGCCAGTATGTTACCACTAGTGAGATAATTATCGCTACCATCTAAATCGCAAACGAAACCACCAGCTTCTTTCACTAAAAGTGCACCTGCTGCTAAATCCCAAATTTTTAAGCCGCTTTCCCAATAACCATCAAAACGTCCACAAGCGACATAAGCAAGATCGAGAGTCGCAGCACCCGCGCAACGCAAATCACACACGGCGCTTAATTTTTGTAACAAATGCTCATATTGTGTAGGAAAAGCGCTGGTCCCTAATAAACTATCTTCGAGCTTATTGCGAGTGCTGACGCGGATACGATGATCATTTAAACGGGCACCTTTGCCGCGCGTTGCCGAGAATAATTCTTGTCGAACCGGGTCATAGATGACGCCATGCTCAATTTTATTTTTTCTCTTAATGGCAATGGAGACCGCAAATTGTGGAAAACCATGAATAAAATTGCGTGTCCCATCAATGGGATCAATGATCCAGGTAAATTCATTGCCTAAAATTTCGCCTCCTTCCTCCCCCAAAATACCGTGATTGGGATGGGATTTGCGAATGATATGAATAATTTCACGTTCTACTTGTTGATCAATATCTGTCACAAAATCGCCAGGGGTTTTTTGTGTAATCACCAAAGATTCGAGGCGTTCTTGCGCGCGAACGATAATATTTCCAGCAGCACGTGCCGCTTTCACAGCAATGTTTACAATTGGATCTCTCATGATTTTAGAAGAACTCTAGATTAGGGTTGCGTAGAATAACAAAAATTGCGTAAGATACCAATCCTTATGCTAAAAAACATTCGCATCGTTCTAGTCAATACTTCACATCCAGGCAATATTGGTGCAACTGCGCGTGCGATCAAAACCATGGGAATATCTAAGCTTTACCTCGTGGATCCTCTGATGTTTCCGCATGTCAAAGCCGATGAAATGGCATCAGGCGCGCTTGATATTCTCGGGAACGCTACAGTATGTAAAACATTAGATGAGGCCATCGCGGACTGTGGTTTAATTGTGGGCACGAGTGCGCGATCACGCGCGATCCCTTGGCCGCATATGTTGCCCCGTGAGTTTGCAGAAAAAGCGATGACAGAAGGTGAAAGTACCGAAATTGCCGTGATTTTTGGGCGTGAACAATCGGGTCTTACCAATGAAGAATTGCATCGTTGTCATTTTCATGTCGAAATTCCTAGTAATCCTGACTATAGTTCTTTAAATATTGCGGCGGCAGTACAAGTTATTGCTTACGAATGTCGTATCGCGACCCTGAAAGATTTGGCGAAACCTGCGCAAGATTACCCTTATGCGACAGCAAAAGAAATGCAGGGTTTTTATCAAGAACTCGAGAAAACTTTAGTTTCTACCACTTTTTTAAATCCCAAAACGCCGCGTCAGCTCATGACTCGATTACGCCGCTTATTTCATCGCGCGAGACCTGATATGATGGAAGTAAATATTCTTCGTGGAATTTTAAATGCGATTCAAAAAAAGATCGTTTAATTTGAGAGAATTTACGAGTTATTCGAATGTTTTTCTTTTTCTCGTCGGGATTCTTATTATTATTGCAGGATATGCGCTGCAAAAAACTTTAATATTTTCTCCCGATGTTAATTATCTCATTTATGCATCCAGTCAATTATGGAAAGGTGGGCATTACGGAAAAGAGATATTTGAAACTAACCCGCCGATGATTTTATTTCTTTATCTACCCGTTAACTTTTTACATCAATTCATATTTTCTAATATTCCAGCCGCATTACACTGGTATATGTTGATGCTTGGACTCATTTCAACTGGCATTTCTTTTGTATTGCTAAAAAAAATAATTCCACATGATCGTTTTTATCGAAATGTAATAATATTGACGTATCTTTTCGTTATATTTTGTTTACCAGTCTATGCTTTCGGTCAGCGAGAACATATTTTTTTAATACTTATATTTCCTTATTTGATGAGTGTCGCATTATTTTTAGAAAAAAAACCGCTGAATGTTATCGACCAGATTCTTATTAGTCTATTGGCAGCATTAGGATTTGCGATTAAACCATTTTTTCTTATCCCCCTTATTTTTATAGAATGCTACGTCATTTTTAAAGAGAAAAATATATTTGCCGCTTTTCGATTAAGTAATATCGTCATCATGCTCGTATTTCTTTTATATTTAGCATCTATTATTTTTTGGCAAAAAGGTTACTTGGATATTATTTTCCCTTTAGTCATGAAATATTATTTTCCATCCGTTATCGGAGAATGGATGCGAATGATTTTTCATTACAATTTCATATTTTGTATTGCGATGGTGGTTGCTTATTTTGTTTTTTTTAAAAATGATGCATATCAGTCTTTAGGAGTCGTTATTTGTCTCGGATTAATAGGAGCGCTCTTGTCCTATATCATACCCAAACAGCTTTGGTATTATCATTTTTATCCTGCTTTTGGGCTCGCATTTCTCTTGATGATGCATTGCATCAAACAATTATCAATACAACCAGGCGTGACGGATCGTTTATCGATTGCTTTTCAATTATTAGTTTTTATTGCAATGTTTCAGATTGTTGCTTTTTATCCTGTGAGTGATCTTACAAAAATGATTTTATTAGTACAAGCTGATAAAAAAGATATGCCGAAGGGTCTGCAGAATTTTATGTACTCGAAAGAGGGCGAGCATTCTGTATTTTGTTTTAGTCTTTATACATTCGATTGTTTTTCGATGATGCCAGAATCGAAAATCCGTTTTGCAGAGAGTTTTCCATCTTTTTGGTGGCTAAATGGATTATTAAAAGAAGAAAAAAATGATCCGAATAATAAAGCACTCGCAGAAGATCGAAAGTTTTTAATTGATAGGGTAAGTGAAGACTTAGCTCATCTTAAAGCAAGATGGGTTATCGTCAATCAAGATGTATTTAAGTATTATCAGGGTAGAAACTTCAATATAATGGATTATTTATCGCAAAATGAAAAATTCAAAGAAGCAATAAAGCATTATCGTTTTGTGCGAATGATTGATTTATATTCCGTTTATGAGCGAGAGGAATCGGATGCTTGAATATAGGGAGAAATTTATGAACGGATCTCATAAGATATTTCCACATATATCGTTAATGATTATTGTTATTTTTAGTTATGCTTATTTTGCAATATCAAGCATGAATGTAAAATCATTTTCTAAGATACCAGACGGACATTATCAATATTTGACAGAAAGTTTTTTGAAAGGGCATACCTATTTTATTAAAGCGCCGCCAAAAGCATTACTTGCATTAAAAAATCCTTATGATTATCAGCAAAATTATAAAATTTTACTTCCCGATGGCAACCCTTTGCATGCACGTTTTCACGATGTTTCTCTTTATGCAAATAAATTTTATTTATATTTTGGTCCATTACCCGTCATCACTTTTTATATACCTTGCAAATTATTAACGGGTTTTTATCCGCCAGATTGTTTTGCCGTTTTTTTGTTTCTTTCGATTGGTTTTATAATTTGCTATGGATTATTAAATAAAATTCAACAAGAGTATTTCCCGAATGTTAAACCAGAAATGATGTTTTTTTGTGGATTGGTATTAGGTTTTGCTAATAATGCGCCTTTTTTATTGTTGAGGCCTGATGTTTATGAAGTGGCTATCGCAAGCGCTTTTTGTTTTTTAAGTGCAGCAGTTTTTTTTCTTTATCGAATTTTTTACTACCGTTTTAAATTCATTGATATTTTATTATTTAGCACAATGCTCGGTCTTTCAATCGCTGGTCGCCCACATTTTGCATTGATTGCCATGGTGGTTTTGCCATTCATTATTTTTTACATATTAACGCAAAGTCAATTTAATTTTTGGAAACTCTTTGCCTTTTCACCTATTGCGATAATCATCGCAATGCTCTTAGCTTATAATCAAATTCGCTTTCATTCGATGTTTGAATTTGGACAAGCTTACCAATTGATTTTTGATACGCATGGCTTATCGGCGCAACTTAAGTATTTTGATTTTCCAAATATGGCATTTAATTTCAAGGAAGGATTTTATAATTATTTTCTGCGACCTTTTGCTGTATTTAATAGTTTTCCTTATGTGTTTTTCCCTGATTTATTAATAGAGCGTGTCGCGCATGATAATATTTATGAAGGAAGTTTTGGTTTATTTAAAACGTCGCCTTTTATTATTTTAATATTATTATTACCTCTTCAAAATATTTTATATTATAAAAAAATAAATTATCAACCACTTTTTAGTTTTATTACTTATCTCATGTTAATGTCCTTCATTATCATTCTTTTTTTAATATCTCTTAATTCTACGACACAACGATACCTATCTGATTTTAGTACTTATCTTATTATGCTTGCTATTTTGAGTGTGTGGATTTCAGGGAATCATTTCAAAGACAATCTTTTAAGTTTTATCAAAGTATTTTTTATCATTTCCGGAATTTTTAGCATATATGTCGGTATTATTCTAGCAAAGTCATTTATTTTTGTCGGTATGTATTTTAGAAATGTTGACCTCTCTTTTATTAATTATTCTATATTTTTCTCTTCGATCATGATCCAAGCATTTTTCTTTTTTTGGATAATGAAGCGGGATAGACGATACGGGCATTTTAAGCGATAATAAATTGTCTCTAATGAGCGGAATTTCCCATGATTTTTAAAAATTATTTTCTTGTCGGTGGTGCGGGTTTTGTCGGGTCTCATTTTGTCGATGCTTTATTAAATCTAAAAACCACTGAAAAAGTCACCATTTTCGATAATTTTTCTTCAGGCAAAAACTGGCATTATTCTCATCACAATCGAGATTCTCGTTTGCATGTGATAGAAAACGATGTGAAAGACATCAATGCATTGACGGATTCCATGCAGGGTCACGATGTGGTCATGCATTTTGCCTCCAATCCTGATATTTCACGTGCGGTGACAGAGCCCAGTGTGGATTTTGTGGAAGGGTTTTATTTAACGCATCAAGTGTTAGAGGCAATGCGAAAAACAAACACCAAAAGACTTATTTATACCTCTGGTAGTGGCGTGTATGGTGATATTCCGAGTTTTGAGACGAACGAAGATCATGGACCACTACTTCCCATTTCAACGTATGGCGCAAGCAAATTGGCAGGGGAAGCCTTTATTTCAAGCTATTGCCACATGTTCTCATTAAGCGCGCTTATTTTTCGTTTCGGCAATATTGTCGGTCCAAGACAAACCCATGGCGTAGGATTGGATTTTGTGCGCAATTTAAAAAAAGATCCGACCACCCTTAAAATTTTAGGTGATGGCACTCAAAGTAAATCTTATATTCATATCGATGATGTGGTGAATGCAGTTTTCCACGCTAATGAAAGATTAAAAAAACCCTATGAAGTCTATAATGTCGCAACGGGAGATTATATCACCGTACGAAATATTGCAGATATCGTCATTGATTGTATGCAGATTAAAACACCGGTTAATTTGCAGTTTACTGGTGGTGATCGGGGTTGGGCGGGGGATGTGCCGATTGTTCGTTTAAATACGGATAAAATTCGTGCCATTGGATGGACATGTCAAAAAAATTCAGCTGAGGCCATTCGCGCTTCTGTGTTGGCTTTATTGGAAATGCCTGCATGATTGAACACTTTTTTCCACACGATACACCATGCGAAAATCCAGAAGTGACTTTTGTGATTCCTGCCATGAATGAAAAAATTACGATTGGAGAATTTGTTGATTGGTGTAAGGAGGGTTTAAAAAAAGCAGGAGTGCAAGGTCAAATCCTCATTGTGGATAGTTCGACGGATGACACACGTGCGATTGCATTAAGACATGGTGCTGAAGTGTTATCGGTACCCAAGTTAGGTTTGGGGCGGGCCTATATTGATGCCATTCCTTACATACGCAGTCCCTATGTCATTATGGGAGATGCGGATCTTACTTATGACACCCGTTTTATCGAAAATTTTATGCAAAAATTTCGAGAAGGGCATGAATTTATTATGGGCTCTCGTTTTAAAGGAACTATCGAAAAAGGTGCAATGCCACCTTTGCATCAATATTTTGGAACACCACTTACCACTTTTATTTTAAATCGCGTGTACGGCTGTCATTTTTCTGACATTCATTGTGGTATGCGTGGCGTCACATTGGATGCATTAAAAAGAATGAAGTTAAAATCTGAAAGTTGGCAATATGCATCGGAAATGATTATCAAAGCAATTCATCTCAATTTGAGATATACGGAAGTGCCTGTCATTTTTCATAAAGATCGTGAAGGTCGTTTAAGTCACCATAAACGTACGGGATGGCATGCGCCTTGGGTTGCAGGATGGATAAATGTAAAAGCGATTTTTACCTTTGGTGCGGATTTTTTTCTTTTTAAAATTGGCATGGTGATGAGTGTTATTGGTTTTTTTGGAACAGCTTTTTTGTATGAAGGTCCACGCAAAATTGGTTTTTTCGGTTTTTCATTGCATTGGATGTTATTTTTTCTGTTAACTTTTTTAGTGGGATTGCAGCTCTTTTTTATGGGGTTGCTTGCGAAAGCGTTATATGATGTCGAGCAACAACGTTTAAAAAAATGGAAAAAATATTTGTCGTTTGAATATAGCACTCTGATTGCGGCAATAACCGTACTCTTAGGCATCCTCTCAGTGTCACCTCTCATTACTCAATATATCAGTGCGAATTTTCGTTTGTTAGAAGGAATCAACATACTTTCTTATCATGCCGTTGCAGGCTTTGGTCTGATTTTGTTTGGCGTTATTTATTTTACTTCTGCGTTGTTGTTTAATGCGATTTTACTTATTCATCCAAAATAGGGTTGTTTTTTGCGACAGCAATTAACTGCCAACCAAAATATGAATGGGATAAATTAAAATGGAATAAAAAAGAAAAAAGTTTTAGTAATAACTTAAAGGGTAAAGTAAATTCCGTTTGCTTTGCATCTTCCACAATTTTTTTTCCGCGTAATGTCACTAATAATTTATAAAGATTAAAAAAAGGAAATCCGCCCTGCCAAATTTTTTCAATTTTAAAATCAGCTGCATGCAATAATTGTGTGAGTGATTTTTTGGTGTAGTGACGACGATGTCCTAAATATTTATCGTAAGAAGATTGTATTCCACCAGGTACCGTGATGATTAAAGCGGCATCCGGTTTTAATAATGTTTTGATGTTTTTTAAAAATGTGACAGGATCATCCACATGTTCAAGCACTTCTGTGCAAATGGCCGTGTCTATATTTTTATGTAAAAATGCTGGGAGATTTTGTGGCGGATTTAAGAGATCCATTTGAAAAAAATTTGCTTTTGGGTTTTTCTTTTTAGCGTAAATAATCCCTTTTTCACTGATATCGACGCCTGAGATAATAGCGTTTTCATGATGTTGCAATAATTGTGAGACTAGCCATCCTTGACCACATCCAATATCTAAAATGTGCGAAGCGCTGTCAGGTATTTTTTCTAAGATTAAGCGTGCACGATATTGGTTCACAGGATTCGCTAAGGATACTTTTGAAAAATCTTCCCAATGTTGATTCCAATCATCATGATGCATAGTGAATTCCATAATTTTTAATGCTTCATTATACAAACAAAATCCTTTAAAATACCCTACTTTTTTTAAATTTTTAAAAAACTATGCATCCACCGCTTTATTTAGATTATGCTGCAACGACACCGCCTGATCCGCGTGTGATTCAAAAAATGCTTGAAAATTTAAGTATTTATGGCAATGCTTCGTCTTCCCACTTTTTGGGTAAGCAAGCGAAACTTGAAATTGAAAATGCGAGAATGCAAGTAGCCGATTTAATCAAAGCAATACCTGAAGAAATTATTTGGACTTCGGGTGCGACGGAATCCAATAATTTAGCGTTAAAAGGGGCGGCTTTGCTTTACCAATCGAAGGGAAAGCATATTGTCACCATGAAAACCGAGCATGCTTCCGTTTTAGCTACGTGCTTTCAACTTGAAAAACAAGGCTTTTCGGTCACCTATCTTGCCCCGACTGCGGATGGATTATTGGATTTCGAACAATTCAAAAATGCATTACGACCCGATACCATTTTGGTTTCTATTATGCATGTGAATAATGAAACAGGTGTAATACAGGATATTAAAAAATTAGCCGAAGAAACCGCGAATCGTGGTATTTTATTTCATACCGATGCCACACAAAGCATTGGTAAATTACCCTTCAATATAGAAGATATTCCAGTTGATCTTATTTCTTTTTCCGCACACAAAATGTATGGCCCGAAGGGTATTGGCGCATTATACATTCGCCGAAAACCGAGAGTGCGATTATTCGCAGAAATTCATGGTGGTGGACAAGAGCAAGGCATGCGTAGTGGCACATTGCCGACGCATCAAATTGTCGGCATGGGAGAGGCATGTGCTATTGCAAAAAATGAAATGACATTGTTGTACCCAAAACTTTTTTTATTACGTGAAAAATTTTTACAAGCATTCCCACAGGCAAAAATTCATGGTGATGTAAAAAATGCATTTCCGGGTATTGTAAATATTTCTTTTCCTGACAACATAGCGACTTCCCTGATGAATAAATTACCCGAGCTCGCATTTTCTGTCGGATCTGCTTGTTTATCAAAAAGCGATGAACCTTCCCATGTTTTACACGCGATGGGTTTAAGTTCGGAAGATTGCCTCCACGCTATGCGGTTTTCATTTGGAAGTTTGACTACGGTCGATGATTTACAGTTTGCCATTACTTTATTGCAAAAAGCACTTATTTAGGCGGCATGAATGCAATCATTATTTTGTATGGCGTCAACGCATTATTTCGATGCCAACTAAAATGTAGTATTTCAGGCGCTGAAATTTCTGGATAACGATTTTTGATTTCCTCATAAGTAAATTTGGCTTGATATCGAAATTCCGATAAATCCCATACAAAAATGCCACCGTTTTTCAGAAGTTCTGTTTCATCAATCCAAGGACTTAATTTATTATCCCAATCGATATACACGCTAGGATGGTCTTTGGAATAAAATGCAATATTTCCTGCAATCCAGCGAGGACCCGCGACAAATTTCAAATTGTTACCATATGTTTCGCGCCATTTTGTAGTTATAGTTTCAGCAATCTCGCGTCCCCTAAAATTTGCGCTGCTCGCTTTTTTGGTATTGATTTGCATCATACAATACACGCAGACAAGTAAAACCATGCTAAAACAAATCAGGATCATGGTGTTTTTTATTTTTATTTCCGATACGCGCGGTTTTAATAATAGAATGAATAAAATTCCCCAGAGTGAAAGTAATGGTTGTCCCCACGCTGCACGTAATTGATATCCCATGAAGAATGAAATGAGCAACGTTAGGATAAATGGCATAATTCCCGCAAAAAATAAAAATTCTTTTTGAAATTGGGAAACCGATATTTTTTCGGTAAAAGGTTTTTTCCCGATATACAAAAGTAATAATAAAAAAAACGCGGGAAATATCGTCGCTAATTGTTCCAGCGTAAATTGAAATGGGAAAGATAAATGATGCATCCATAAAGGTTTTGTGTGTACGCGAGCGAATGCATAATGGATGGTCGTAAAATCATGTGAAAATAACCATAAAATATGCGGGAAAATGATGAGGAAAGAAAGGAGTACTGATAGATATAACTGTTTTTTTGCAAAAAATTGTCGAGCGTCCTTGTTCCAACATAAAAATAAAAAAAGTGAAATGATTAATAATGCGGAATAATATTTTGTCATGACACTTAAACTCGCAAATAATCCTAAGCTGAGCCAATCTCGTAATTTATTTTCTGTGATGGCTTCATAAAAAAATAAAATAGTGAGTGACCACATACTCAATTCGAGCACATTGTCGCTAAAATCAATGGCATGAAAATGAAAATATTGCACGCCCTCCAAAATGAGGACGGAAAGCAATGCGTAAAAAGAAGGTAATATTTTTCGTGCGAGTAAAAAAATCGCGATAAATGCAACGCCTACGGATAATTGACTCATCAAATAAGTCATCAATCCTGAAGTGCTCTCCAATTGAATGGCAAGCGAGTTAAGCCATGCGCTTAAATAAGGGTTTTTATCATAGCCAAAACTTAAGTGGCTGCCCCAAATCGTGCCTTCTATCGTGTCCAATGGAAGGTTAAAACGCATGAGCGCTGGCGCGAGCGTCCATACTGCCACATGAAGAAAAATAAAAATCCCTAATAATCGTTCAGTTTTAACCATATGATTTTAATATTAAAAGTTTGAAAATACCTTTTTATCATAAGCTTATAAAAAAGCAAACGTCGTTTATAATAAAGATGAGGTAGTGGGCTTTATGAAGTCGGAGGTTTTTATGTTAAACAAAACAATTAGAGAGTATTTGAGTAAACACCATATTCAATATAAGGAAATTGCACATTCGCCAAGTTACACCGCGCAGGAAATTGCAGCAAGCGCACATATTTCAGGGAAAAAAATGGCGAAGACGGTGATTGTCAAAATCGGTGATAAGTTAGCAATGGTTGTGGTACCCGCCAATGGTCATGTCAATTTTGCTACGTTAAAAAAATTAACTGGTGAAACGAATATAGATCTCGCACGTGAATCTGATTTTAAAAACAAATTCCCAGAATGCGAAGTAGGAGCAATGCCACCTTTTGGAAGTCTATATGGATTACCAGTCTATATTTCAGCAGAATTAGCGCGTGATAGTATTGCTTTTAGTGGCGGTTCACATTCTGAATTAATACAAATGACATACCAAGATTTTATTGATTTAGTGAAACCAAAAATGTTAACGACGCATTGATTTGTCGCAAATCGTCAGCAACCATGTCATGCCAGCATGCTTAAAGGTGGCATCAAAGCATGCTGGCATGACAGAGGAAGCGTTTTAATTACTTCACCTTTTCCAACTCAGAAATTTCTTTCTTCATTTTTGCAATTTTGTCGCTGCGGCAGGTAGAAACATCATTTGCATCTATTTTTACACCTTTAACCGTTTTTCCATATAACACTGGTTTCATGCAATTTTTCCAAAATCTTTCATGTACGCCAAAACCAGCGGCTTTACAGGCATGTGCAACTTTCATACATGCTTTGCTATCACCCATATCAGCAAAAATAGATTGTGATAAAAATAAGGAAAATATGGCGGCTAAAATATAAATTTTACGCATAAAAAACTCCTTTTTATGGGCTTTGGTGAAAGAGACTGTTTTATTATAACATTGAATTAGCGTAGCAAAGCGCTTAACTTAAGGACAAGTTATGTTCATTCAAGTGATTTTATTTATTATTGGGCTCATATTGGTTTTAAAAGGTGGCAATTTATTTGTCGATTCCAGCACAGCCATTGCGACGATGCTTCGCGTACCGCGAGTAAAATAAACATTGCTAACATTCCCAACGGGAGATTCAAATACAGTGCGCGTTGCGCATCACGTGAATCTTCATATTCTCCTCCCCATGCCATTTCATATCCGATGGGTAAAGGAATGGCTTCAATTTCTGGTCGAATCTCATTAAATACTATACTCTATTTATCTGCTTCTCGATATAAACCTATCTCTTTTCCGGAAAATGTCATTTGCAAAGTATCTGCTAAATTGGCGCGCGTAATCCCAGTGACTCGTGCTTGCGTTTCAGAATATTCAGGTTGAATCACTTTTACTTTTTGACGCCAATCATTTCTGACATCTGTCGCATTATTATTGTTTTGCATGATTGCTTCAGCTTTAGAAGATATTTCGCGTAAAACATTGGGGTCAGGGCCGCTAAAACGCACTTCAATTTTTGCGCCGCCACCAGGACCTAAACGAATTTTTTCAATTTTAGGTTCGGAATCTGGATAGTTTACTAAAATATAATTTTTTATTTGTGCTGAAATTTTATCGATGATTTCATAACTTTTCACGGAAATTAAAAATTGCCCATAAGCCGTATTCGCTTTTTCAGGTGTGTAAGTTAGCATGAAACGTAACGCACCTTTGCCAACGATGGTAGTGACGGATTGTACGCCATCGATTTTAGCAATATATTTTTCGATATTTTCCATATCTTTTTCAGTTGCGCGAATATCCGTTCCTTGTGATCGCCAATAATTGACAAAAAACATAGGCGTTGTAGAGTCGGGGAAAAAACTTTGTTTCACAAAAGTAAAACCAAAAATGGCAAACCCCAGTAAAACAACCATGAGGATCATCGTCGCTACTCGAAAAGTTAATCCAAGTTTCAGTAATTTTTTATATTGACGATATAAGATATTAGAATAAAGTTCTTTTGTTTCTTCTTTCTTTTTTGTTTTAAGAAATAAAAAACAAAATAATGGTACATAATAAATGGCAAATAACCAACTCAACATTAATGAAATGAGAATGACATAAAAAAGAGAACGGGTATATTCACCTGTACTATCTTGTGATAATCCGATCGGCGCAAAAGCAATAATCCCGATGACGGTTGCGGCGAGTAGAGGCCACATGGTTTGTTTTACCATATCTTGAGAAGCTTTTATCGCATCGATATTTTGCTCCATTTTTACGAGGATTCCTTCAGCAATCACAATGGCATTATCGACTAACATTCCTAACGCAATAATTAGAGCGCCTAGTGAAATTCGTTCGAGTGCAATATTCAATTGATACATCAAAAGAAATGTACCTAAAATAGCTAACAAGAGAATCGCACCAATAATTAATCCTGAACGAAAACCCATGAAAACTAACAACACGCCAATCACAATAATTAACGCTTCGATGACGCTATCGATAAAGCCTTTTATAGAGGTTTGCACAACTTTCGGTTGTTCATAAACATAATTTGCATTGATACCAATTGGAATTTGATTTTGTAATTCTTTTAATTTTTTATTCACCGCGTTCCCAATCGTAATGATATTTCCGCCTGACGAAATAGAAATACCAATCATGAGCGCAGGTTTCCCATTATAAAAAATAAGACTAGTAGGAACTTCTGCATAACCGCGTGTAATAGTCGCGATATCATTTAAATGAATCAATTTTTCGGTTGCTGTACTTTTTACTAATAAATTACTGATGGCTTCGACTGAATTGATAATGCCAGTCGGACTGATGCGTATATATTCATCACCCGCACGTATGCTGCCGCTTTCAGTTACGACATTTTGTGAAGCGAGTGTTTTATAAATTTGATCGGGAGAAATTCCCAGTGATGCCATTTTTGCACGAGAAATATCGATAAAAATGGCTTGTTCTTGTATACCGTCGATTTCAATTTTTGCAACGCCTGGAATTAAATTCAATTCTTTTTTGATGAAATCCGCGTATTTTTCAATTTCTTGATAAGAAAATCCATCTCCCGTAATCGCAAGTAACATGCCATACACATCTCCGTAGTCATCAATCACTCTGGAGTGTTTTGACCCGGGAGGTAATTGTATTTGTGCATCATTCACTTTTCGTCTTAATTCGTCCCAAATTTGTGGTAAATCAGTGCGTGTATATTTTTTTTGAATTAATACATTTAATTCAGAATATCCTGGTTTTGATGTCGATTCGACATAATCTAATTGCGAAAGTTGCTGTACCGCTTTTTCTAATTTATCTGTAATTTCTTGATCGACTTCGATAGGTGTTGCACCCGGATAATAGGTTCTGACCAAAGCTTCTTTAATGGTAAATTCAGGATCTTCATATCTTGCTAATTTAAAATAAGCACTCGTTCCACCAATGATGACAATAACAATTGTCATCCAGGTAATAACGCTTTTTTTTATGCTATATTCTGCAATATTCATGTGTTAAGTAGTACCTTTAAAAGTTACTTTAGGATTTTGACTTGACGTCCTTCCTGCAAAAAATGCACGCCCGAAAAAACAATCCATTCTCCCGAATGCAGTCCGCTTAACACACGAATTTTATCTTGCGACAATGTTGAAACCGTCACAGGCGTTTCTTTGACTTTCATTGTTTTCGTGTCGATCACCCACACACAAGATTCATTTTTGTTATTTTGAAAAACCGCGCTTGCAGGAATAATATAAAAATTATCGGTTTTTGCATTTCCAAGCGACGCATGCACAGATACCGTCATGCCAGGGAGTACATTAAAATTTTCTGGTCTTTTCATTGTAAACACAACGCGAAAAGTTTGTGTTTGTGAATCTGCTTGCGAGGAAAATTCTTTTAATTGAATATTAAATTTTTGATTTGGGATCGCATCAAAAGTCGCAAACATTTTTTCATGTTCGATCGATTTTTTTTTGAGGCTCACAATGACATTTTCAGGAACATGAATTTCAATATCAATCGTATCTACATCTTGCAATAAAATAACAGGTTGTTTTGCAGTGATATATTCATAATTTTTTACATTTTTTCTTGCAACAACGCCTGCAAAAGGCGCCATTAATTGCGTGTTATCTAAATCGTTTTTCGCAGTATTATAATCTGCTTGTGAAATGAGAAATAATGATTTGACTTTATCATAATCCGCTTGTGACAAATGACCTTTTTTCACCAGTATGCTCGCGCGATCATAGTTACCTTTATCGCGAGTTAATTTAGCTTGCGTTTCATTCACTTTTTCCTGGTATTGTACTGGGTCAAGTTTTGCAATCATTGCACCTTTGTCAACGTGATCTCCTTCTAACACAGGAAATTGAATAATTTGCCCCGGTATTTGGAATGCAAGGATCGTCTCATTCGTGGCGAGCGTCACTCCCGGAAAAATGCGCATATTGGTGGATTCCGCATTTCCAATTTCTAAAGCTTTGACGGGCCTTATGACAGCATTAAGATCGCCATTATCTTGATGACAAGCGGAGAGCAGCAAAAGACTGATGAGGAGCAAGAGTTTATTCATAAAGCCTCAATCCATGAAGCGCGGTATATATTAATATTATAAATGAAAAAGATTTTATTGTATGAAATGAGTATTTTGTAGACAATAATGTCGTAAATTTCTGTCATTCCCGCGAAGGCGGGAATCCATTTTTATTAAGTCTCCGCTTTGAATGGATTCCCGCCTTCGCGGGAATGACAATTTTTTTCTACAGATTTTTGCTGGTACATTGGCATATTTTGGTTAGTTTACTCATTAATTGAACTAACTCTTATTTCAGCTTTCAACAACTGCTGATACATCCGATTTTCAAGTTTAAGCCCTGTCCATTGATTCATAAAAAGTTCAATAGGCCGCCACATGATAACCCAACCCACCACCGTAAACCCTTCCACCAACACGCTACGCATTAAAGGCGGTAGATTTGGGAGAAACGATTCCATCCCGAGAATAGTAACAATGGACATACAGATTACTAAAAAAATGACAGCATTCCGAAAAATTCGTGCCGTATTTCGCTTGAATACTATCATTTTTCTATCATCTTCTTTGATCTGAAAATGCAAATAATGATGAATCATATGTCGTACTTTTTCTAAAGTTGTTACATCCGTTTCGAGTGAGGGCGAATAAATATTTATTGCCGAGATATCTTTGTATTCTTTTTGATTAATGTATCGAATGGCGCGCGGTAAAGCGGCTTCGCCACTTTGAATATAATCGATATCAGATAATGGATCTTCGGGAGGTGCGATGAGTAAATCTTTGATGTCCATTACTCGGATATTTAAATCTTTTTTGGATGGGTTCATAGGCGTCCTTGCAAGATTTCTGTCATTCCCGCGTAGGCGGGAATCTATTCAAAATGGATTCCCGCCTACGCGGGAATGACAATGGACAATGAATGAGAAGCATACCAAACCGCAGGCATTTCAATAATCCTTTGCCAGTTCTTAACTGATTTTTCAAATTAACCGAATATCCTCATAAAACTTCCCAAACATGCCTTTCCTTCCAGAAAGCACCGCTTTTTTTCCAGGTAACTTATCGGCAATTTTTGGTTTTTCATCGCAGATATTATCACGAAAGGTCAGCGTATAATGCGTTAACGTTTCTTCATCTTCAAAACGTACGTGGGTGTATGCAGGGAGTGCTTCATATTTCCCATTAAAATGTGAATTACATTCGAGACGGACGATGGTGACGTTTTCCGTGAAAGGATTTTTTGCAAAATACATGGTGGAATAAGCAGATAATATAAAAACAAAAAACGAAACAAAAATAGCATTTAATGATAATTCTAAAAATACTAAAATATTTATTAAAAATTTACGAGTTTTTACGGCCTGAATTTTTTCGGTGAAATTTGCTTTGAAATCATTAAAGAAAAAGAAAAGTATAAAAAATAATATCGTAAGACCAATCCAACAACCATTATTCCAAATAACATTCGCTTCAAAGGGTAAATCGAGAAAGTGATTGAAGATATAAAAAGATGCAGCGATTGAAATCGATAAAATAAATAACCGTAGTATGTGCATCAACAGACTTCCTCCTGCTTACAAGGGTACGCGGCATTGCCTGATTCTACTTGCAATGTCGCATGATCAACACGGAAAAGCGATTTTAAATCTTGATTAATTTTTAGAAAATCTGAATCAGATAAATTCCCATTTGGAATAACCAAGTGCGCGGTAAGCGCAATTTCTTTGGTGCTTAATCCCCAGATATGTAAATCATGGACTTTTTCTACGCCGGGAAATTTTTGCAAATATTGTAGAATACCAGATTGATCGATGTGATGAGGAACCGCATCTAAAATCATGCGAACAGAATCGCGCAATAATCCTTTCGTACCCCATAAAATAATAGCAACAATGAGCAATCCAACAATGGAATCCACCCATTGCCAGTGCGTGTAATAAATTAAAATAGCCGATGCGACGACCCCGAAAGAAATCACGGCATCACTCAGCAAATGTAAAAATGCACCTTTGATATTTAAATCATGATGCGCGCCTTTCATAAAAAGTAATGCGGTACCACCATTAATGACAATTCCTACGAGCGCCACGACAATGACAATCATTTCATTCACGGCAGTTGGGTGAAAAAACTTATAAATCGCCTGATAACTGATAATGGCGGAGGTGCCAACCAAAATTAATGCGTTGGTGAGTGCTGCTAATATCGTTCCCTTTTTGAAACCATAGCTATAACGTTTACGCGCTGGCAATGTCAGTAACCAATTGGCAGCAAATGCTAAAACCAATCCAAATACATCCCCAAAATTATGCATGGCATCGGCCATTAAGCTCATGGAGTTTGCAACAAATGAATAAAATATTTGAGCAAGTGTAAAAGCCAAATTTAAAAATATCGCGATAATAAAAGCACGATTAAAAGATGCGGGTGCATGAGAATGATCATGAGACATAAAAATTAATCTCGCCTTAATTTATCGGATGATGCGACTGGTGTCGGATATCGAAGCACAACCCAATAACACGACACAAAAAAAGTAAGGATGGTTGCGGCTTGAATCATATAGCTCATTTTTGCTGAAACTAAATTGGTTTGCATCGCGAGATAAACGATTAAGAGGGAAAACTCGCTAATTTGGCCTAATCGAACACCAACTTCAAATCCAACCGATTTGGTTTCACCTGATTTATGTAATAACCAGCTAAAGGTGTAAGGTTTTATCACTAACATAAATGCAGCGATGATAACCGCTGGCAGTGCAATTTGCGGTAGGTAATCAAAATGAAATCCTGCGCCAATCGTAAAGAAAAACATGACTAAAAAGAAATCACGTAATGGTTTTAAACTTTCTGCAATGTATAAAGAAATGGGATGGGTCGCGAGCGCAACGCCTGCAATAAAGGCGCCAATTTCTTCAGAAAGTCCCAGTTGATGCGCGAGTTCTGCCATACATAAACACCAACCGATCGACAAAATAAAAATGTATTCGTGAATTTTGTCGAATTTCATCAGTAATTTTGCTAAAAGGTAGCGTTCAAAAAGATAGGCAATTAATATCAAAATCGGGAATGCAAAAATGACAAGTGCAATTTCATATACCGTCAGTACACGATCACTAAAGACCTGTAAAAATAAAAGTGCACCAATCGCAATTAAATCCTGCAATAGCAGGATGCTAATCATGAGTTCACCCGTGTGTTGATGGTGTAAAATCGTCGTAGGTAAAAGTTTTAAACCGATGATGGTACTCGAAAACATCATGGAAATGCCAATGATCAAGCACTCCATTGTGGTAAAATGAAAAAATAAACCGACGAAAAATCCAACGAATAAAAATATGGTTGAACTCGCAAAAGTAATCCAACTCATCTTTTTTAATGAATGAAACAAATCTTGTGGATGTAAATGTAATCCAAGCAAAAATAGGAGAAAGATAATGCCGATATCACCCGTTTGTTTAATGAGGTTTGAATCACTCACCAAACCCAAACCCCAGGGGCCAATCATTGCCCCCAACAAAATATAGGCGACTAATAAAGATTGACGTGTATATAAAGCCAACGTCGACAAAATCGCAGTGCCAGTAAAAATTAAAAAAACAATGTAAATAATTGACTGCGAATGTTGTTCCATTAATCGTCCTCTTGTAGTGATATCAGTGTAGTGTTTCCACCGGCGGCGGTTGTATTAATTGAAATGGTATGTTCGACACATAATCGTGGCAAATAATGCGGGCCGCCGGCTTTTGGTCCGGTGCCAGATAATCTTTCGCCACCAAAAGGCTGGACGCCGACTACCGCACCAATCATATTACGATTAACATACATGTTTCCGACTGGCATGCGATCCAGTACATATTGTTGCGTCGCATCAATGCGGCTGTGAATACCGAATGTTAAACCATAACCCGTGTTAATGATATCTTGTAGAATTTTATCTAAATCTTTCGCAGCATATCGAATCACATGTAAGATCGGTCCGAAAACTTCTGTTTTTAAAATATCTAAACTTTTTATTTCAAAAGCAACGGGTGCGAAAAAATTCCCCGAAAGATTGTGCGGCATCGGTACTTCAAAAATTAATTTGCCTTCCGTCAACATGCGATCACGATGATTCAATAACATTTGTAATGCATCTTTATCGATCACGGGACCGACATCGGTCGAAAGGAGACTGGGATCACCCACGACGAGTTCTGCCATGGCACCTTTTAACATATGAATCACATTATCTGCGATATCTTCTTGAATGCAGAGCACGCGTGCTGCGGAACAACGTTGACCCGCACTATTGAAAGCAGATTGGATAATATCAAAAACCACTTGCTCAGGTAAGGCTGATGAATCCACCACCATCACGTTTTGACCGCCGGTTTCTGCAATAAATGGAGTTAATGGACCGGACTTCGCAGCCAAACTTTGTTGAATAATTTGCGCGGTTTCAGTCGATCCAGTAAACATCACGCCAGAAACCCGCGGATCTGCAACCATTTTTGCACCGATGGTTGATCCGCGACCTATTAATAATTGTAAAACATTTTTTGGAATGCCGGCTTCATGAAAAAGTTTGACGGCGTAGGTTGCAATTAAAGGGGTTTGCTCAGCAGGTTTTGCAAGTACGGCATTACCTGCGACAATCGCGGCAAGCATTTGTCCTGCAAAAATGGCAAAAGGAAAATTCCAAGGACTAATACAAACAATAACGCCGCGCGGGTGTAATGAAAAAATATTTTTTTCACCTGTCGGTCCATCTAATTCATGTGGAATAAAATCAACGCGTGCGCGTGCAGCATAATATCGGCAATAATCGACAGTTTCGCGAATTTCAGATAAACAATCGACGAGATGTTTGCCGCCTTCACGATTTAACAATAGCGCTAAAGTCGGAATATTTTCTTCGATAAGATCTGCGGCACGTTCTAAAATACCTGATCTTTGATCCACAGGAACTTTCGACCATTCTTTAAAACCGGATATTGCAACTTCAAAAGCCTGATCGACATCTTCTGGTTTCGCTGAATAAACATATCCGACGGTGCGTTGCGTGTCGCTCGGCGATAAAACAGGCGCTTTTTCCCCATTTTTTAGCATTTTTCCATTAATGATTGAGCCCGCTTCATAACTTTCTTTGTCCGCTTTCTCGAGAGAAGCTTGTAATTCTTTCAGCGTTAATAAGTTAGAAAGATCAAGTCCTTTAGAATTGATGCGTGCGACATTCGGGTGCGTGCTCGGATTCATAAAAATATTTCGCGGTAACGGAATTTTCGGATGTGATTTGGGTTCAACATATGACATTTTTTCGACAGGGTCTGCAATAATTTTTTCCAATGGAGTGCTCGTATCTGAAATGTGATTAATAAAAGAAGTATTCGCGCCGTTTTCTAATAGACGTCGCACTAAATAACCCAATAAATCTTTGTGAGTACCAACCGGTGCGTAAATTCGGCAAGGATATTCACCGATTAATTGATCATATAAAATTTCGCCCATGCCATGTAAGCATTGGAATTCGAAATCTTTGCGGCCTTGGGTCAGTTCGATAATCGTCGCAACGGAATGGGCATTATGCGTGCCAAATTGAGGATAAAAACATTCGGGTTTTGACAGTAATTTTTTGGCACAAGCAATGAAAGAGACATCGGTACCATTTTTTCTCGTGAAAACAGGGTAACCTTCAAAGCCAGCTAGCTGGCTCACTTTAATTTCGGTATCCCAATAGGCCCCTTTGATCAAACGCACCATAAGACGTCGTTGATGCCTTTTCGATAAATCAGCGAGCCAATCAATCACAAAAGGGGCACGCTTTTGATAAGATTGCACGGCAAGACCAAACCCTTCCCAGCCCGCAAGTGTTGGACTGCTGAAGACGGCCTCGATAATATCGAGAGAAAAATCCAGGCGATCCGCTTCTTCAGCGTCGATGGTCATGCCGATACGGTGTTCTTTGGCAGCTTCGGCGAGGGAGAGGACTTTGGCCACCATGTCTTTGAAAACCAGTTCTTTTTTGCCTAATTCATATCTTGGGTGAAGTGCCGAGAGTTTGACAGAAATGCCTGGGCCGTGAATAGGATCAAGCCCGACCGATGCTAAACCGATCGCTTGGATTGCATCTAAGTACGATTTGTAGTATTTTTCAGCATCGTCTGCTGTCCGTGCTGCTTCACCAAGCATATCGTATGAATAACGATATCCTTTTTTTTCTAATTTTTTAGCACGTTTGAGAGCATCGGTGATGGTAGTTCCCATCACAAATTGATTTCCGATCATTTTCATACCTTGTAAAATGATAGGACGGATGACAGTTTCGCCAAGACGACTGAATGTGCGTTTTAACGAAGCAAATAAAGATTGTTGATTATCGAGGGTGGGTGCGAAAATTTTACCGGTTAATAATAACGACCAGGTAGCTGCATTGACAAAAAAAGAAGAACTTTTATTGAGATGCTCGTCCCAATTAGCAGTAGAAAGTTTATCGCTAATTAAGCGATCGATTGTGTAATTATCGGGCACACGTAACAATGCCTCGGCCATACACATGAGCGCAATCCCTTCCTCGCTTGAAAGATCATATTGATGAAGAAAAGCTTCGAGCCCGCTTTCATTCGCACGTCGCTGGCGCATTTCGAGCAACAATTTTTGAGCGGTAACTTGGACGCGAACTTTTGCAGCTTGATCTAATGCGGCGTCTTTGAGTAATTGATTAATAAGGGTTGTTTCGTCGGCGCGATAAGCTTTACTCATCGCGTCGCGAAGAGGATTGGGCTGGTAGACATTATGCTCGAAGATCATAGATTTTATCCGTGGTGAATTGCTAAGTTGCGGTCAACATTTTAATAAAGAGGAAATAATTTTGCCAGTAAAAAAAACTCCTTTCAAAATTGCTTCACGGTTTCGTGGATTATTGCCCGTCGTGGTCGATGTGGAGACGTCGGGGTTAAATCCAGGCTCTCACGCATTGTTAGAAATTGCGGCCGTGACCCTTGCTCTCAGCCGCGAAAATAAATTCTATCGTGAAAAAACAGTGGCTTATCATGTAGAACCGTATGTGGGAGCGGATTTTGATCCTGAGAGTCTTGCCGTCACTGGCATTGATCCGCATCATCCTTTACGATTTCCCATTCCAGAAAAACAGGCTTTGCATAATCTTTTTACAGAAATTTCCCTCGCAGTCGAAAAAGCGGGTTGCCACCGCGCCATTTTGGTTGGCCATAATGCGTGGTTCGATCTCGCTTTTTTGCAAGCCGCTCGAAAACGTTGTCATTTTAAAACGATGCCATTTCATTCTTTTACGACATTAGATACCGCGACGTTATCCGCTTTTGCGCTCGGCGAGACAGTGCTTGCGAAGGCTTTGCGTGCCTCCAAAATTCCTTTCGATGTCAAAGATGCGCATTCTGCGATTTACGATGCGGAACGTACGGCAGAGTTGTTCTGTCACATTTTGAATAATCATTCGATGGGTTTGATGCGATAAAAAAAAGCCCGCGTGTAACGGGCTTTGTATTTTTGGCACAGTCTAGCAGTTTCTTAGCCGAATTTAACAGCCATTCGAACTGCAACACGGTTGCTGTCTTCACCTGTACCGCCATCATCATCATCGTAATCGCTGTCATGTGAGTATTCGATAGTGAGATTGGTGTTTTTCAACACATCGATACCATAACCTGCGGTCCAACGAGTTTCTGGGAGCAATAAGTTCACAGCATCACCCGATTGTTGATATCCGACATACAGATTTTGTGCTTTACCCCAATAGTTGAAGTTGTAAGCACCGGTGACATCGAATGCCCATGGCTTAGCACCATCATCATCAAAATCGTCATCGTCATCATCAGAGAAGCCTAAATCGTCAGCATCAAAATGTTGTAATGCTGTCGCATAGTGTCCGCTCAAGCTGAATGGTCCAGTGTTAAGTAAACCGTATACGGTAAAACCGTTAACGCGTTTCTCATATGTACCATCATCACCGGTTTCACCATTGTGGAATCTGGTGATTGCATAAGCGACATCATTAATGCCTGCCATGTCATAAATCCAGCCAGCACCTACATCAAATCCGAATTGATCGCTAATTTTTCCAAATCCAAGCTGAGCGCCGTAGTTAGTGTGTCGATGTCCGTTGCTGCTTAAAATGAACTCATCATCTTCATCAACCATGCCCATTTCATTTTCAAATGCGAAAACGGAACCGTGGAAATCAAAACCGCTCCAGCCAGAGATAAAGCTACCTTGCGCTGCGGTTTGTAAGGTTTCGGTCATGACTTGGGTCATGGTACGTGTGATCGGATGAATCACATATTGGCCATAGTTAACAAATTGTTTACCCAATTTAGCAAATAATGGGAAATGTTCTAGGTCACCAACGAAAATATAACCTTGTTGTAAGGTCAAAGTATTGGTGTGATATGCTTCGCTATAAATACCAGGTTTTGGTGTATCAGATGCATCAGGACCTACAACGAAGAAGTCACTGTCATGTAAAGGAACTCCTCTGATGTTGCTGAAGGAAACTTCTAAAAATGCATGAACCCAATTATTCACATGGCCTGTTGCATTTAAATATGCATCATTCACGGCAAAACGATTGTTGTTTTCACCCATGTAACCAAAGTTTAGAGGCCCCGCCATTTGGTAGTCGAAGTTAATGCCGCCAGCGAATTGAATGGGTTTATCACAATCAACTGTTGGTTTAGCGCGATAAATGTTTTGATTCATCAGATCCAAAAGAGGCTGATACATATCTACTTTTGGACAAGTGACTAAACGTGGGAAAGCTTCGCCTTTGTAGTTTGCGACTTCTTCTTCACCTTTATAACTTGTTTCTTCTTGATGCTTTTGATATTTGTGTTTGGTTGTGGTGGCTGCAAAAACTGGGCAGCTAATCAAGCCTAACACGCTCATTGATGCAACAACGAGTTTAAGTTTCATGTTTCTTTATCTCCTTGAGATTTGATGTGATCCGGACGTAGTAAAAATTACAAGCAACCAATGCAATATTGCAAGCGGAATCTAACGAAGCCACGAACAGAAATGTGACATTAAGTTAACTTGTTCGCAATTTTAAGCCAGATCTTGATAAAAAAATGGATAGTTGTGTCATTGCTCATGTGCGAGATATTTTCACTAACCATTCTGAGTACGCATTTTAATTAAATTGAAATGCAATTGAAAGTTAAAAATAAAAAATTATAAAAAAAAATATTGAAGAAGAAAAAAACCCGCAAGGATTGCGGGTTTGTGAGAAATTATAATTGTCCTGCATTTGTTGCGAGAAAATCTGCAATGCCTTTTTCTGTTGGTTTAATACCAGTGTTTCCTTTATTCCAACCCGCTTGACAAACTTCACCATGTTTTTCGTGAAATTGTAATGCATCAACAATACGTACCATTTCATCAATGTTACGACCTAATGGTAAATCATTCACAATTTGTGAACGCACGATACCATTTTTATCAATAATGAAAGCGCCGCGTAAAGCAACATGTGCAGTTGGATGTTCAACGCCATAAGCTTGGCAAATGTAATGATTCACATCCGCGACTAAAGTGTAACGTACTGGACCAATGCCACCTTCGTTCACAGGTTTTTTGCGCCATGCACTATGTGTGAATTGGGAATCAATCGAAATACCAACCACAACGGTGTCGCGAGCATCAAATTCATCAATACGATTATCTAAAGCGATTAATTCAGAAGGACAAACAAATGTAAAATCGAGTGGATAGAAAAATACAATCGCATGTTTACCTTTGATGTGTTCGCTTAATTGATATTGATTAACAATATCACCATTTGCTAAAACTGCAGCGGCATTAAAATCAGGCGCCTTCCTGCCGACTAATATACTCATAATAAACCTCACCTTATCCGATAAAATAACGAGGACATATTATACATGAAAACATGCTATGATGCATGTTCCTAAATGGCTGATTGAATAGAAAAAAATATGGAAATTTTGATGATTGGTGCCAATGGATTTATCGGCAGCCATCTTTGTGACGCAATACTTACTAAAACCGATTGGAAAATACATGCGTTAGATACCAAGACGGGATACCTCGAAAAATATTTGTCACATCCGCGTTTTCACTTGCGTCAAGGGTGTATGACAATTGAAAAAAAATGGCTAGAAACGCATATTAAAAAATCTGATGTCGTGATTCCTCTTGCAGCTATCGCCAATCCTTTGCAGTATGTGCAAGATCCACTGAGAGTTTTTGAATTAGATTTTGAAGCAAATTTATCTATCATTCGAAAGTGTCATGCATTGCAAAAAAGATTAATTTTTCCTTCCACCTCAGAAGTATATGGAATGTGTGCGGATAAATTTTTTGATGAAGAAAAAAGTTTTTGCATCACAGGACCGATTCATAAAGAACGTTGGATTTATGCGAATGCAAAACAATTATTGGATCGAATCATTTATGCGTACGGAAAACACGAAGGATTGAACTACACTATTTTTCGACCTTTTAATTGGTACGGGCCACGTTTAGATGATATTAATGATCAAAGTGCACGTGTCATCACAAAATTTATAGGAAATATTTTACGTGGCGAAGATATTCTTTTATCAGATGGTGGTACACAAAAACGTTCGTTCACTTATATTGATGATGGTATTGATGCATTGATTAAAATTATTGAAAATAAAAATGATAATGCGCATCAAAAAATTTTTAACATCGGCAATCCGTATGAAATAATTTCGATCGCAGAACTTGGGGAGTTAATTATTTTTTTAATGAAAGAATTGATGGAAATAAAATCGGTGATTCGAGCAGAAAAAAGTGTTGATCTCTATGGCCAAGGATATGAAGATATTTTACATCGCGCGCCTTCGATTTCTTCGATACAAAAATTTTTCGATTGGACGCCAAAGATGAATTTGAAAGAGGGATTGCAACAAGTGATTCGTTATTGTTGCGAAAACTATTGTCATGCCACAAGCTTGTCATTCTGAGCGTAGCGAAGAATCATCGTAGTGTTATGATGATCCTTCGCTACGCTCAGGATGACAAGCTTACTGGATTGCCACGCCCCGCAAAAATCGCAGGGCTCGCAATGACGAAATATTATGACGAATTACTAAGACTCCGTCTCTGCTACGGCCGCGAAGCGTTTGACCATGGCGATCCAGTTAAACAAATCCCGCTAGCTTCAATCCTTTTTTGATGTAAGAACAATTTCGCATTAACTGCCAAATTAAACCGGTTCTATAATTTTCAGTCATTAATATAATAGGGCCTTGATTAATGCCAAAATGCCAGGGTGATATCCAAAAACCCAACTGAGAATCATTTTTGAAAGTTTGATTGAAGGTTGCAGAGAATCCATAAAGATGTTTGCATTTTAATTGTAAATGATGCGTGTAATGATCGATAAGCGGTAAAATAATTTCTGGCGCGAATGGCAATGAAGCAATAGCAGCCCAAGGGGCAAGTGTGCCATCATCCGGACCAAATGGCGCACTACGTGCGATATAATCATAAAAACATCGTTGGATCCCTTCTATTTTTTTATGAATCGGACCGGGCCCGTCACTTGCGGAAATACCCCAGCATTTTTCATTATATCCAATATAGCGCAATGGATTTGAAATGGCATACTGGTGCTGGACGTAAGTGGCGCGTTTACTATTTTCGAAATAATCAGAGTTCTTGTCACGCATATATTTATCTTTGATATTTCGAAAATCGATCCAGATATGAGAAAATTGATGAATAAATAAAGACCCACCATATAAATATTCAATATCAAAAATTTTTTTCCACGAATATTTATTTGTCCATACATCATAACTTCTCGCATCTAATGGATGAGTAGGCGAACCCAATCCTAATATAAATAATAATAAAGCCTCATCATAACCTTCCCAATTATATTTTAAAAAACCTTCTTCAGGTTTCCATCCCATCGTAATTTGATATTCTGAATTTTGTGCCCATGACCAATTCACACGTTGGTAAAGTGATTCTGCTAAGTGACGAATTTCTTCCTCTTCTGGATTTTTATGATCGAAAAAATGGGCCGCTGTTAACATTCCCGCAATGAGAAAAGTCGTATCGATCGTGGAAATTTCACAATTCCAAATGCGTTTTCCACTTTGTATATCAAGAAAGTGATAATAAAACCCATTGTATCCTGTTGCATCAGGTTCAGGGCCTTGTTTACTATTCCAAAAAAAACGTAAGGTAGTGAGTGTTCTTTCCACGGCTTTCGCACGTGATATAAATCCACGTTCTACCGCTACAGGATAGCTTGCTAAAGCAAATCCGACGGCGGCAATACTTGCAGGCCAATTCTCGGCCGTTTTGTCTTTTATTAGACCGTTTGAAAGATTTATTTCATTCGCAAAATAATTAAAGGCTTCTTTTTGAATTTGGGTGAGCTCTGCGTCTTCATTGAACTTTTGATGAGACATTGGTTTCCCTACATGGTCTAAGGTCACATTTCCATATATAATTCTATCAAAGAAGATTCGAAGAGTGGAATATTATCTAGTAGTTAAATGGTCGATGTCGCAAAGCCTATGTCATGCCAGCATGCTTAAAGGTGGCATAAAAGCATGCTGGCATGACACTTCCTTAAAAATATTTTGTTAGGGATAATAAAATGTTACTGGACAAATTACAAAAATGGTTACACTTAAACGATAAGAATCAAAATCATAAAGTTAAAATATCCAGTATTTCCAGCAAGATTTTAAGTTTACCGGAAATGCAGCGACTAGCCACGAATGTTGCGCTATCGCACACGCTCGCAACGCAATCCTCTTGCGTTTTTTTATTTAAAACCTTATCGGATAGTCAAAAGATTCTCGTTAATGCTTATCAAACATTGAGCATGGAAAATATCATTGAAGGTGTGTCACCAGCAAGGGAATGGTTTTTAGATAATTTTTATCTTATTCAAGAGCAAATTCAAATTATTTGCACGAACCTTCCTAAAAATTATGACAAAAGTTTACCAAAACTTGCCAATGGTCATTCCAATTGTCCGCGAATATATGATATCGCCTCGCAAATAATTTCACATGGGGATGGTCGTGCCGATTTAGAAAATATAACGCATTTTGTCAATGCTTATCAAAAAATTAAACCATTGACCCTGGGAGAATTATGGGCCATTCCTCTCGTTTTGGGAGTCGTGCTGATTGAAACGCTAAGTGTTGCCAGCATGCTTATTATTGCAGATAAAAATGATAGGCAGCTTGCGCATGCGTGGGCAGATCAAATGATTGAAACCAATCTCACTGATCCCAAAAAATTAATCTTAATTATTGCGAATATGGCTCGCTCCGAGGCATCAATGAGCCATACTTTTATCGCTGCATTAACGAGACGTTTGCAAAATGCTTCATTATCTTTACCACTTAGCTGGATTGAGCAACATCTGGTAGATGAAGGGTCTTCTACAGAATCCATTATCCAAGAAGAAGCAAAAAAACAAGCGGCAATACAAACCAGAGTCAGTAATAGTATTGATAGTTTGCGCAAATTAAAGAATATTGATTGGAGCTTTTTTGTTGAAGAAGTCAGTATTGTTAATGCCATTTTAGAAAAAGATCCAGCAAATATTTATAGCAAAATGGATTTTAATACACGCGATCATTATCGTCATGTCATAGAAGATCTTTCAAGAAAAACCACATTATCAGAAGAGCGTGTCGCAGAAAGCGTTATACAATTTGCAGAATTGAATAGAAAAAATAGCGATGAAAAACCAGAAAATATTCGATATAACCACATAGGTTACTATCTCATCGATAAAGGTTTAGCGCAGTTTGAGGTACATTTAGGTATAAAACAATCTATTTGGAAAAAAATTCAAAATGTAAATAAACAATGGATTGAGAGTATCTATTTTGGCAGCATTGTTTTTTTGACGTTATTTTTTATTTATATTTTTGGAAATCTCGCACCGCATCATCACATTTCTCTTTTCTGGTTGATAGTATTAGTTCCTACGCTCGCTTTAATCACTAGTCAATTAGCGAAAGATCTCGTCGATTTTTTTGCAACGGTTTGGGTAAAACCAAAAAGACTACCGCGTATGGATTATTCCAAAGGTATTCCAGAAAAATATCGTACCTTGATTGCGGTCCCCGCGATGTTAACCAGTCCAAAAAATATTGATGCATTAATTGAAGCATTGGAAATTCGTTACTTAGGTTCGCGCGATGCGCATTTGCATTTTATGTTATTAACGGACTTTAATGATGCGCATGCAAAAGAGATGCCGAATGATAATTATTTGTTGCAGTATGCAGAGGAAAAAATTAAAAAACTTAATCGACAATATCATCGCAAAGAAGGCGATATTTTTTTCTTCAGTCATCGGCCTCGCGAATGGAACGCAAGTGAAAGTGTGTGGATGGGAAGAGAGCGTAAACGTGGGAAATTAGCTCTCTTAAATCAAATGCTGCGAAATAATATCAAAACGCAATTTTTATTAGTGGTTGGGAATATTGAAATATTAAAAACCGTTAAATACGTTATTACATTGGATACAGACACAGAATTGCCTCGAGAAACGGCTCGCCAGTTGATTGAAGTCATGAGTCATCCGTTGAATATTCCGATAGTTGATAGCAAAAAACAAATAGTGGTCGAGGGTTTTGGTATATTGCAACCACGCATTGCGGAAAGCTATCCCGTAGATCATCTCACAAATTATTTAAAAATATATGGTAATGAATTCGGTATAGATCCTTACACGCGAACCGTTTCAAATGTTTATCAGGATTTGTTCCAAGAAGGATCCTTCATCGGCAAAGGAATTTATGATGTTGAAATCTTTCAAACCGTCCTCGACAATCGTTTTCCTGAAAATAATATTTTAAGCCATGATTTATTAGAAGGTTGTTATTTACGATCAGGATATTTAAGCGACATCGCTTTATTTGAAAGATCGCCTGTGAGTTATATCGCAGATGTCAAACGACGAATTCGTTGGATTCGTGGCGATTGGCAACTTAGCGATTGGTTATTTTCTTCGGTCAAAAATGCAAAAAATGAATGGTTACCCAATCCACTTTCATTTTTATCGAAGATGAAGCTCGTTGATAATTTAAGACGTAGTTTGGTTCCCATTGCGTTCATGATAATGTTTATTCTTAGTTGGACAATGTTGCCTTCTCCTATTTATTGGTTTTTTGTAATTTTAATCATAATATTTTTTCCAATATGCATGCACACATTCATAGCGTTATTACAAAAACCTGATAATCGAGTGCTACATCAGCATTTTGATTTTATTTCTCGCGGTTTTAGTCGAGAGATAGAAAAAAAATGTATTTATCTCGCCTGTCTACCTTATGAAGCATGGTATAGCGTAGTCGCCATATTACAAACTCGTTGGCGTATGAAGATTTCCAAAAAACATTTATTAGAATGGGTTCCATCAGAACAAATTAACCATGACTCCGATTACGCTTTTATGAAGTGGGTAAGGTTAATGTGGATAGGACCTTTGATAGCAGTTGTCGCTATTGCATTATTAATCTTGGATGGTGAAATACAATATTTGTTAATTTCATTTATTGTATTAGCACTTTGGTTTTTTTCTCCTCTTTTAATGCGCGCGTTAAGTCAACCAATCCTTAAAAAAATTCCGAAGCTTTCGGCGGAGCAATTTCGATTTTTACATAAAATAGCGAGAGTTACATGGGATTATTTTGATTTTTATGTCAATGCTGAAAATAATTGGTTACCACCGGATAATTTTCAAGAAACACCCGTCACCGTGCTTGCGAGAAGAACATCGCCCACTAATATTGGAATGGCATTATTAGCTAATTTGACTGCTTATGACTTTGGCTATATTAATGGAAAACAATTATTGGAACGAACACATAACACCTTCGAAACATTAATGCGATTACAAAGATATTCCGGACATTTGTATAATTGGTATGACACAGAAACTTTAAAACCTTTATTACCGCGATATATTTCAACCGTTGATAGTGGAAATTTAGCAGGACATTTACTGACATTACGTCAGGGATTATTATCTTTACCAGACGAGCCAATATTCTCGACGCGTTATTTAGATGGTCTTGAAGATACTCTGAGTATCATTAATGATTTAACAACTGTGTTATTGACAAAAAATTTTCAAAAACTTTTATCCGAGACGCGAAATGCTTTTACTAATTGGAAAGACGCATTACAAACTTCTTATGCATTACGTGACTCTGCAGAAAAACTGCAAAAAATTTCATTACCTCCCAATAAAAAAAATCATGAAATTGAAAGATGGTTAAATAATTTATTTTTTCAAACGACAGCACTTTATGATGAAATAAATTTATTTTCTCAATTGAAAGATATTTCTTCTACTATTACCCTACGACAAATTTCGCAATTGAATACGAATGATAATATCGTTCAAATCGCGTTAGAACGCATAAAAACCATCACAACATTAGCGGAACATGCGCATGCATTATCGCAGATGGATTTAAGTTTTCTTTATAATAATGTCTCTCATTTATTGACGATTGGTTTTAATGTGGATGAAAAACGTCAAGATCCAGGGACTTATGATTTATTATCCTCTGAAGCGCGATTAGGAATTTTTGTTGGAATTGCAGAAGGACAATTATTTCAAGAAAGTTGGTTTTCATTGGGACGATTATTATCTGCAAGCGGAAAAGAGCCAGTACTCATGTCTTGGAGTGGCTCTATGTTTGAATATTTGATGCCATTACTTGTGATGCCGACCTATCCTTTCACTTTACTCGATCAAACCTATAAAGCGGCTGTCAGACGACAAATTCGATATGCAAAAGAACAAGGTGTACCTTGGGGAATATCTGAATCCGGATTTAACATGGTGGATTCACAATCCAATTATTTATATCGCGCTTTTGGTGTACCGGGATTGGGTCTCAAGCGTGGTCTTGAAGATGATCTCGTCATTGCGCCTTACGCAAGTGCAATGGCTTTAATGATAGACCCTCTGGCTGCTTGTTTAAATCTACAACGGTTAGAAAAAGAAGGATTCGTAGGACAATTTGGCTTTTATGAAGCCATTGATTATACGCAGAGACGATTAATTGGTAAGAAAAAAAGAAAAATTGTGAAATCATTTATGTCTCATCATCAAGGAATGACTTTATTATCAATTTCATATTTTTTGAATAATCAGCCGATGCAACGGCGTTTCATGGCGGATCCAATCTTTCAATCTACTTTATTATTACTACAAGAACGTATCCCAAAACCCGCTAATTATTATTTTAAAATGCCAGAGCCCGTTCAGCACACGATTGCAACGGAACCGGGAACTTCTATTCGTGTTTATCACACGCCCAATACTTCTTCTCCACAAGTTCAACTGCTGTCGAACGGGCGTTATCATGTCGTGATCACACAAGCAGGAGGAGGTTATAGCCGTTGGAAAGATTTGATGTTAACGCGCTGGCGTGAAGATAGCACGCGTGATAATTGGGGAATATTTTCATTTTTACGCGATGTAGAGACCGGTGTGTTTTGTTCTACACAATATCAACCATGCATTAAAAATCTTGAAAATTTTAGAGCCGTCTTAACGGAAGGCCATGCAGAAATGAGCTTCGGTTATAATAAATTTGACATCAATACCGAAATTGTTGTTTCTCCAGAAGAGGATATCGAATTACGTCGTGTGAGAATTCATAATCGATCTAAGTCAAAAAGACAAATTGATTTTACCACCTATTTTGAAATTGTCATGGCGCCGCTTGGCACAGATCTTTCACAACCTGCTTTTAGTAATTTATTTGTTGAAACGGAAATTCAAGAAGATATGCACGCGATTTTAGCAAAACGTCGTTCTGCGGATGAGAGTCTTGCGACACCACATTTATTTCACATTCTCAATGTCCACACACAAAATTCATATGCGTTATCCTATGAAACAGATCGCGCACAGTTTGTTGGTCGAGATCACACCTTAGTCGCACCACTTGCGATGCAAAAGAAAGATAAATTATCGAATACTTTCGGTTCCGTATTAGATCCCATTGCAGCGATTCGTTGTCAAATGACGCTTGATCCAGATGAGTTAGTGATATTTGATGTGGTTCTTGGCATTACTGACAGTCGAGAAAATACTTTAACATTAGTGCATAAATATCAAGATCGTCGCTTTGCGAATCGTCTTTTTGGTTTAGCTTGGACACACAGCCAAATATTAGTGCATCAGCTCAATATGAGTAACGCCGATGCTGAACTTTATCAGCGCCTCGCAAGTTATATTATTTATTGCAATCAAGCGAAACGTGCAGAGCCGTCCGTTATTGAAAATAATCGTCAAGGACAGTCTGGATTATGGGGATACTCTATTTCAGGTGATTTACCGATTGTTTTATTAAAGATAGCGGATAGTGAAAATATCCAATTAGTCCGCCAATTAATTCAAGCACAAGCGTATTGGCGATTAAAAGGATTAGAAGTTGATGTCGTCATCTTAAATGAAGAACGCACATCCTATCAGCAATCCCTACAAGATCTCATTTTAAATTTAATTGCTCCCTATAAAGGCGCGACGGAAAATCATCCGAGTAAAGTTTATGTTTTAATTTCCGATCAAATTCCTGCGGAAAATCGCACTTTATTAGAAACCGTCGCCCGTGTCGTTCTTTCAGATCAATTTGGCACGATTAAAGAACAACTTCGCCATCGAAAAAGTGTTAAACGTTCTACTCCATTGTTAGAAATAAAAAAATCAAATATTTCTTACCCTCGCAAAAATTTGAACCTGCCAGAGGATTTGCAATTTTTTAATGGATTCGGCGGATTTTCAAAAGATGGGAGTGAATACATTATTCATGTAAAAGAAGGGATGACAACACCTGAACCGTGGGTAAATATTCTTGCGAATGCACAATTTGGCACTTTCATCACTGAAGCCGGTGCTGCAACTACTTGGTTTCAAAATTCACATGAATTCCGTTTGACACCTTTCGAAAATGATCCGTTGCAAGATTCAACTGGCGAAAAATTTTATATAAGGGATGAAGAAACAGGAATCGCATGGTCACCCACGATATTACCACGACGTGGCAGCGGGGATTATCAAATTCGTCATGGTTTTGGGTACAGTGTATTTGAACATATCGAAGAAGGTATTCGTACCGAATTGTGGGTTTATATTGCAAGTGATTCCTCAGTTAAATTTTCTAAATTAATCATTCATAATTTGTCAGGACGCGCACGTCAATTGTCTGCCATAGGATTTGTTTCATGGGTTTTAGGAAGCCTTCGCGATAATAATTTTATGTATGTTGTGACTGAATTAACGGATGAAAAAGCAATTCTTGCCAGAAATAATTATAATACGGATTTTGTAGGTCGAGTCGCTTTTTTTAATGCGACAACTGCAGAAAGAAATTTAATTAAACGAACCTTTACCTCTGACCGAAAAGAATTTATTGGACGAAATGGATCTTATGAAGAACCTGCCATATTAAAAAATCAATATCTCTCCAATAAAGTTGGCGCAGGATTAGATCCTTCAGCTGCTATTCAATTAACCTTTGATCTTCCAGATGGTCAATCACGAGAAATTATATTTACGCTAGGCGCAGACGTAGATAAATCACATGCTTTGGATTTAATTCAACGCTACAGCGATATGACGGTTGCAGAAGAAGTATTGCAAGAAACTAAAAAATTCTGGGATGAAAAACTGAATCGTGTACGTATTGATACGCCGGATGCTGCAACAAATGTAATTGCAAATGGTTGGTTGCTCTATCAAGTTTTATCAAGTCGATTGTGGGGACGCACAGGGTATTATCAATCCTCAGGTGCCTTTGGTTTTCGTGATCAATTACAAGATGTATTATCGCTTTTACATCACGCTCCGCATTTAACACGAGAGCATTTATTGTTGTGCGCGAATCATCAGTTCGAAGAAGGGGATGTTCAGCATTGGTGGCATCCTCCGATGAATCGCGGAGTACGTACACGTTGTTCTGATGATTATTTATGGCTCCCGTTTGCGCTTTGTCAATATATTGAGGCGACCGGCGACAAAGAATTGTTAAATCAAAAAGCGGCTTTTTTAAAGGGACGTGCATTGCGTCCGGATGAAGAATCCTATTACGAATTACCTGCCGTGACTGAAGACGCCTTTAGCCTTTATGAACATGCGAAACGTGCTATACAGCATGGATTAAGATTTGGCGTGCATGGATTGCCGTTGATGGGATCGGGTGATTGGAATGATGGCATGAATTTAGTAGGCATTCAGGGATTGGGTGAAAGTGTTTGGTTAGGGTTCTTTTTATATAGTGTGCTTACGCAATTTGAAAAAATCGCAAATCAAACTGGTGATAACGAATTTTCATCGATTTGTAAAAAAGAGGCGGACACATTACAACAAAATTTAGCGATGCATGCTTGGGATGGAAAATGGTTCCTTCGTGCTTATTTTGATGATGGAACGAAATTAGGATCGGCTTCCGATCGTGAATGTAAAATGGATTCCATTGTGCAAAGCTGGAGTGTTATTTCAGAAGGTGCATCACAAGATCTCGCAAAAGAAGCCATGTGTAGTCTGAAAGAATATTTAGTAGATTCAGATAATCAATTAATTAAACTGTTAGCGCCTCCTTTCGATACATTCAAACCCTGTCCCGGTTATATAGAAGCGTATGTTCCTGGTATTCGAGAAAATGGGGGTCAATATACTCATGCTGCCGCTTGGGTGATAATCGCTTTTGCTTTATTGAAAGAAAGTGAAACCGCATGGCAGCTTTTTAGAATGATTAATCCTGTCAATCACGGTCGATCTTTTGACGAAATTCATCGTTACAAAATTGAACCTTATGTCACAGCGGGTGATGTTTATAGTGTATTTCCACATGCAGGCCGTGGAGGTTGGAGTTGGTATACCGGTTCTGCGGGATGGATGTATCGGTTGATTATTGAAAAATTGTTAGGAATGGAATTATTGGAGGGTAAATATTTATCGTTCACTCCTTTATTTCCTAACGAGTGGAATGAATATTCTGTTTATTATCGTTTTGGTTCTTCTCACTACAAAATTTTATTTAAACGTGTTACCGAAAATAATTATATTATTGTTGATGGTAAGAAATTTGAAGAAAATCGCATTTTATTAGTGGATGATGGGCGGGAGCATTTAATAGAAGTGGTCTGTCATGCCAGCGAAAGCTGAATAGTATCCGATAAAAGATTCTGTCATTCCCGCGTAGGCGGGAATCCATTATGAATGGATCTCCGCCTGCGCGGAGATGACAGTATTTTATTAGTTTTTTTGGAAGGACAAATGTTTATGAAAAATTTTCAAATCGCAGCTTCCCTACTCGCGGCTAATTTTGCGTGTCTTGGTGACGACGTCAACAAAGTAATCGTAGCTGGTGCCAATGCACTGCATTTAGATGCAATGGATAATCATTTTGTTCGGAATCTCACGATAGGTCCTTTAATTTGTGAAGCATTAAGAAATTATGGGATTCAAGCTGAAATCAATGTGCACTTAATGACGAAACCCGTGGATAGTTTAATTATTGATTTTGCAAAAGCGAAAGCAAATAGCATTATTTTCCATCCCGAGGCTTCTTCACATGTGAGTAAAAGCATTGCCTTAATCCATGAGCAAGGTTGCAAAGCTGGTATTGCATTGAAACCGGAAACCTCGCTTTCATATTTAGATAAAATTATGAATGACATCGACACCATTATGGTCATGTCAGTAAATCCAGGATTTGGTGGACAAGCTTTTATTCCATCCTCCCTCGAAAAAATTAAACAAATTAGAGATATCATTGATAAATCCAATCGCGATATTGAGTTGATGGTGGACGGCGGTATTAAAGTTTCAAATATCGCATCTGTAGCCGTTGCTGGCGCTAATCATTTTGTTGTAGGAACGGGTATTTTTCATGAGTCTTCATATTCAGCTGCGCTTTCTGCGATGCGAAATGAGTTAGAAAAAAGTTAACACTAACTCATCATCGACTATGTCATGAATCTCACTAACGTCGTCCCGCGGCTTGTCCGCGGGATCCAGTGACAGCATCTATGCAGCTCTGGATCCCGCGGACAAGCCGCGGGACGACGGCTGTGCAGAGAACTGTGTAAAAACATGCTGGCATGACATAGTTAATGACGAATTTTCTTATTTCGCGATACCTACTTTTAATATCCATTCAACCGCGGCCAGAAGTGACTCAACAGTATGATCCGCCGGCGGATCGGGCGGAGGGTTTACGGGGTAATGCCTATTAATCCAAATGGTTTTACAACCTGCATTTTGACCTGCTTTAATATCGGACCCACGATCACCGATCATATAACTTAAAGACAAATCAATAAAATATTTTTTTGCGGCAGCTAATAACATGCCTGGCTTTGGCTTATAACAATCCGCGAATTCTGAATAACAAATAATAACATCATCCAATGGTAACTTGTGTCGCATTTTATTATAAATTGCATCGACATCTTCTTGCGTCATTAAACCTCGTTCAATATCGGGTTTATTCGTTACACAAATTAACAAAAAACCGGCTTTTTTTAATAACTCTAAAGCGGGTTTGACTTCATGAGGTATTTCTAATGCGGAAACATTTGTCGGGGCTTTTGGTTTTCCATCAATGACAATGGCTGTATTCAATACGCCATCGGCATCTAAAAAAACTGCCTTTTCTGACATAGATTAACCTTTCTTATCAATCATCGTTGCAGCAGCTTCATCCAGATACCAAGTTATTTTGCCATTTACATCCTGGAATAATTGCGCCGGGTAGCATACTGGATCATAAGGATCTTTTAATACAGCCTGCACCGCTTTTTCTTTATCCTGTCCCACGACCAAAAAAATAATCGCATCAGAATTTTTTAATGCCGTGGGCGTTAGCGTGATGCGATACATATTCAATTCAAAAACGAAGAGGGCCGCAACTAACGGATCATGTTCATGTGAAATAGTTTGATTCGCATAATATTTTACAATGTCACTACCAGGCATTAATGATGCAGTGTGCGCATTCTCTCCTAATCCAAGATAAACGACATCGAATAAGTGTTCATCAGAGTTCTTTCTAAATTCATTTAGTGTCTTTTCATATTCAAGGACAGATTCTTCTGGGTCCAAAAAATTTGTTGAAATGCGATAAATATTTTTTGGATTAATAGCGACTTTTGAAAATAAAAAAAGATTCGCCATGCAATAATTATTGTCGAGACTATCGGATGAAACATAACGTTCATCACAAAAGAAGAAAATAATATCTGGCCACGGAATATTTTTCATCGAAGCTAATATGGCGAAAAAAGCCTTCGGCGTATTCCCACCGGAAAGTGCAACAATAAACTTCCCTTTTTTCTTGATGTAATGATCAGCTCGATTTTTAAAATCATTTGCCGCTGCAAGAAAAAGTTCGTCTGAAGAATTAAAAATGTGAATGGTAGGATTTACAGTATCCATTTTCGCCCGTCCTTTTCTAATAAGGTATCGGCATCGTGTGGACCTTCACTTCCGGCTGCATAATTTGGAAAATCTCGTGGCGGTAATGAATTCCAAACATCTAGAAAGGGTTGCACAATGGCCCAACCTAATTCAACCATATCAGCTTGTTTAAAAAGTAAATGCTCTCCATTCATGCAATCATATAAAATCGTTTCATAACCGGTCGCAGGTTTAATACCAAAATAATCACTATATTTAAATTTCATTTCCACTTGATCCAAACGCAAAATAGGACCAGGTATTTTTGAATTAAAAACGATTGAAATTCCTTCATCCGGTTGAATATATATTTTTAAGAGATTGCGTTGGACATTTTGATTGAGTCCTGTAAATAAATGAGAAGGTCCCGATTTATATTGGATGATAATTTCAGTGGCGTACTGTGACATTCTTTTGCCAGTTCGAAGATAAAAAGGCACATGCAACCATCGCCAATTATCGATAAACAATCTTAATGCAGCGTAGGTTTCAACGAGAGATTCGGGAGAAACATTTTTTTCTGAACGATATCCCACAACTTTTTCTCCATTCACTTCGCCGGGACCATATTGACCGCGCACAGCATTTTGCAAAACGTCGTTCTGCTTCGTTAATTGTATTGCTTCTAACACTTTCATTTTTTCTGCATGAATTTCCTTCGCGGAAAATGATAAAGGAGGCTCCATCGTGATAAGACTTAACATTTGTAAGAGATGATTCGGGATCATATCGCGTAATGCACCTGTTTTTTCGTAATAGTTACCCCTTAATTCTACGCCTAAGGTTTCTGCAACGGTAATTTGCACTTGATTGATGTATAAACGATTCCAAATAGGTTCAAACATCCCATTTGAAAAGCGCAAAGTTAATAAATTCTGCACTGTTTCTTTACCTAAGAAGTGATCAATACGAAATATTTGATCTTCATTGAGGAAAGTCAATAATTGTTTATTCAATTGTTTTGCAGAGGCGAGATCATGTCCAAAAGGTTTTTCAATAACGACTCTTCTAAAATAATCATTTTTTTCTTTTAATAACGATGCGTTATTCAGTTCGGTCGCAACGGTTTCTACCCATTCCGGTGGAATGGCAAAATAAAATAAATAATTTTTGCTAGCAGCAGCATTCAGGACAAGTTTTTCAAGTTCATTTTTTAAATTAACATAAAGATTTGCATCAGAAAAATCACCAGATAGGTAATAAACATGATCGGCGAGCGCCAATCCAAATTTTTTCATTGCGGGATCTGCAATAAATTCGTTCACATTTTTTTTTAATTGTGTACGAAATGACTCCGTGGTGAAAGGCTCTATCGCAACGCCCACAATGCAAAAATTCTTGTCTAAAAGTCCATTACTGCCCAAATTACAGATTGATGGGTAAAGTAACCTTTTGGTTAAATCTCCGGTAATTCCGAAAATAACCAAAATGCAAGGATTTGCAGGTTTATTTTGCGAAGATATCTCAAAAGAGGAGCTCGTCTCATTGTTCATCTCATTATTCCCGATGATAGACGTAAGAATATTTTATCTTATTTCGAAATAATAATATAATGAACTTTAATTCCTAAACGTCGTCCCGCGATTTGATCGGCGTTGTTAGGTCATCCTGAACGAAGTGAAGGATCGGTTTACGTCCACATTTAGGTGTTGAATTAAACCGATCCTTCACTTCGTTCAGGATGACAAAGAGGGACGACGGGATTGCGAGCTTTCGATTCATTTAATCGAGATAACTACATGGACGCAAACATTAGTCCCCTCGCGGGAAAACTACCAATACCCTCCATGTTGATTGATGTACCGAGGCTCATCACCGCTTATTATTCCGAAATTCCTGATCCTTCCATCCTCGCTGAACGCGTGATATTTGGAACATCGGGTCATCGAGGTTCCTCACTGACTAAAACATTTAACGAATGGCATATTCTGGCGATTAGTGAGGCTATTTGTTTATTTCGTCAATATCAAAAAATCAATGGACCACTTTTTTTAGGAATGGATACCCATGCGCTTTCCGTTCCCGCCTTTGCCAGTGCATTGGAAGTATTGGCGGCCCACGACGTTGAAGTCATGATTGCTGAAAACGATGAATATACTCCAACACCTGTCATTTCTCATGCTATTTTGACCTACAATCGTAATCGTTCAACTGGACTCGCGGATGGCATTGTGATTACACCTTCCCACAATCCACCTCACGATGGCGGGTTTAAATATAACCCTCCTTCAGGCGGCCCTGCGGATAATGAAATAACCCAGTGGATAGAAGAAAAAGCAAATGCGATTTTAAAAAATAAATTAAAAAATATAAAACGTATTTCTTTTGAAAAAGCGAAAAATGCGAGCACGACACATCGACATGATTATTTACATCATTATGTGAATGATCTTGCGAATGTCATCGATATGAACGTGATTAAAAATTCTGGGATTAAAATTGGCGTCGATCCTCTCGGTGGTGCTGGTGTCAATTATTGGGAACCGATTGCAGAACGTTATCAACTTGATCTTACGATTCTGAATAAAACAATTGATCCTACTTTTTGTTTCGTGCCCGTTGATTGGGATGGCGAAATTCGAATGAATCCCGCGTCTCCTTATGCAATGACAACATTAATTGAAAAGCGTCATCTTTTCGATATCGCCTTCGCTTGTGATACGGATCATGATAGACACGGTATCGTATCGAAGAAAGCAGGTCTTTTACCTTCAAATCATTATTTATGCATTGCGATGGATTATCTTTTTAAGCATCGTTTGTCATGGTCAAAAAAAATGGGTGTTGGAAAAACAGTCGTGACAACGCAAATGATTGATAGACTCGCGAATAAATTGAATCGTAGCGTCGATGAAGTTCCGGTGGGATTTAAATGGTTTGTTCAAGGTCTTTTAGATGGCACATTAGGTTTTGGAGGTGAGCAAAGCGCAGGCGCGTCATTCAGTCGTATCGATGGCACTGTGTGGACGACGGATAAAGATGGCATGATTGCCGCTTTATTATCTGCTGAAATTACAGCTCATGAAAAAACTGACATTTCAACACTTTATGAAAATTTCGAGAGGGAATTTGGAAAAATGTATTTTCAACAACAAAACGCACAAGCGACTCTAGAACAAAGAGAAAAACTTAAGTCGCTTTCAGCGAGTCAAATTACTTTTACAAAATTAGCAGGTGATAACATTCACAAAATTTTGACAAAAGCACCCGGCAATAATGAAGCGATTGGTGGAATTAAAGTAATTAGCGATGAAGGTTGGTTTGTGGCACGTCCTTCAGGCACAGAAGCCATTTATGAAATTTGTGCGGAAAGTTTTCGTGATCAATCTCATTTAGAAAAGATTCTGAATGAAGCTGAAATTATCGTAAAAAAAGCATTAACTGATACGTCAACCAGCGGAGAATGACATGAACCAAAATGATATTGGAATAATAGGCCTTGGCGTAATGGGAAGAAATTTAGCGCTAAATATTCACGATCATGGTTTTTCTGTCAGTGGTTTTGATCTGGATCAAAGTAAGATTGAAAGCTTGCAACAAGAATCTAATTATGAAGTTTATGCGGCGACAAATTTAACGGATTTTATTCAATCCTTAAAAAAACCTCGTACGGTGATAGTGTTAGTGCCAGCTGGAAAAAGAGTGGATATTGTCATTGATGAATTAACCCCTCTTTTAGAAACAGGCGATGTGATTATTGATGCTGGAAATTCGCATTTTACCGATACAGATCGACGCGCGAGTGAACTTCAAAAAAAACAGATCGAATTTGTTGGCATGGGTGTTTCAGGAGGAGAAGAAGGCGCGAGGCATGGACCAAGTATGATGCCGGGAGGCGCAAAAAATGTTTATGATCGGTTGCGTCCACTTTTAGAAGCCATTTCTGCAAAGGTGAATAAAGATCCCTGTGTCACTTACATCGGACCTGGTTCTTCAGGTCATTATGTGAAAATGGTACATAATGGAATTGAATACGGCATTATGCAATTAATAGCAGAAACTTATGATTTAATGAAACGTGGTCTAGGATTGTCGAATGCTGAATTAAGTGAAATTTATGCAGCATGGAATAATTCAGAATTAAATAGTTATTTAATTGATATTACTTCTCATATATTGAATAAAAAAGATGATAAAACGCATGATGAATTAATCGATAAAATTAAACCGGTCGCAGAGCAAAATGGAACAGGCATGTGGACCTCTGAAAGTGCACTTCTGCTTCAAGTGCCGGTTCCGACCATTGATGCGGCAGTCAATATGCGAGATTTATCGAATTTTATTAGCGATCGCGAAACGGCGAGTCAATTATACGTACGTAAAGTGAAGCCTTTATGTATTGAACATTCTTTATTTTTGACGCAATTAAAAAATGCTTTATATACCGGAATGTTAATAACGTATGCGGAAGGTTTCGCATTATTGTCTGTCGCTTCACAAAAATATCAATATCAACTTAATCTTGAAGCGATTGCTCGCATTTGGCGAGGCGGTTGTATTATTCGTTCTAGTTTATTGGAAGACATTCGCGAAGCTTATCGAAAAAATGCAAAGCTCTCAAATTTATTATGTGACGCTACTATCACAAATAAAATTATTCATCATCAAGAATCATTACGTCAGGTGGTGAGTCATGCCAGTCATCTTGGTATTCCAGCGCCTGCCTTTATGTCTTCTATCAGTTATTTAGATGCGTTAAGAAGCACGTGGTCGCCTGCTAATTTAATTCAGGCACAACGCGATTATTTTGGATCACACACTTATGAACGTACTGATATCAAAGGTACTTTTCATACCCATTGGGAAGAGAGTGTTTCATAAAATTAGGAAATATGATGAAAAAATCGATGATTCTTGATGAGCTTTGTGTCAATACAATTCGAACATTATCCATTGATATGGTGCAGAAAGCGAATAGCGGACATCCTGGTTTGCCGTTAGGTGCGTCACCGATGGCCTTTGTTCTTTGGACAAAATTTTTGAAACATAATCCTAAAAATCCCGCTTGGTATAATCGCGATCGTTTCGTGCTTTCAGCAGGACATGGGTCAGCACTTCTTTATAGTTTATTATATTTAACGGGATATGATCTTCCATTAAATCAGCTTAAACAATTTCGCCAATGGAAAAGTTTGACGCCTGGACATCCCGAAAGTGAATTAACTCCCGGTGTTGAAGTTACCACAGGACCATTGGGTCAAGGTTTTGCAAATGGCGTCGGCATGGCAATAGCAGAATCGTATCTTTCACATTGTTTCAATCGACCCGGCTTTGACATCATTGATTATTACACGTATGCGCTGGTCAGTGATGGTGATTTAATGGAAGGAGTTGCCTCAGAAGCGGCGTCTTTAGCTGGACATTTAAAATTAGGAAAATTAATTTATTTATACGATAACAATCACATGACGTTATCGGCAGCGACGCAACTTGCGTTTACCGAAGATCGACAAAAACGTTTTGAAGCCTATGGTTGGCAGACGCAAGTTATCCAGAATGGAAATGATTTAGCTGCAATTTCGAAAGCGATAAAGCTCGCACAAAAAGTTAAAGATAAACCCTCTCTCATTTTAATTCGAACCCATATTGGTTATGGATCACCGCATAAGCACGATACTTATCAAGCGCATGGTTCACCTTTAGGTGTGGAGGAAGTGAAGTTAACGAAACAAAACTTACATTGGCCGGAAAAACCAGATTTTTATGTTCCGGATAAAGCAAAAAAATATTTTCGACATGCAATTCAAGATGGTAAAAAAGCAGAAATGCAGTGGAAAAAAGAATTGTTATCTTATAGAAAAAAATATCCCGAACTTTTTAATAAATTAAATTTATTAATGCAAGATAAATTACCGAAAGATTGGGATGAAAATATTCCGCATTTTTCTCCGAATAAAGAAGGCATGGCGACACGAGATGCCTCGAATAAAGTCATGGAGGCTTTCAATCCTAATTTAACCGGTTTTATCGGAGGCTCAGCCGATTTAAATGAATCTACCAAAACGGCACTCGGTAATTTCGGCAATTTTCAAAGTGCGAAAACGGCCTTCGGTGATAGGCAAGGGGAAGAAACCGGCGGTTGGAATTATGGCGGTCGTAATATATTTTACGGCGTCAGAGAACATGCGATGGGTTCTATTTCAAATGGTTTAGCGAGTGTGAAGGGAATTATTCCTTTCACCGCAACTTTTTTAACGTTTTCAGATTACATGCGTCCTCCTATGCGGCTCGCGTGTTTAATGAAATTACGTGTGATTTATGTATTCACGCACGATAGTATTGGGTTAGGCGAAGATGGTCCTACGCATCAACCAGTGGAACAATTGGCGAGTTTAAGAGCTATTCCTCGTTTGACGGTGATACGACCTGCCGATGCAAATGAGACAGCGGTTGCATGGAAAGTTGCGATAGAATCTCTCAATCATCCGACAGCGCTTATTTTTACACGGCAAAAAGTGCCTATTTTGGATCAAAAAAAATATGCGAAAGCCAATGGGTTGCGTCGCGGCGCCTATATTCTGGCAGATTCATCTCGAGGTAAACCAGATATTATTTTAATTGCTAGCGGTTCGGAAGTGCAGTTGATAATTGCTGCAAGTGAAAAATTAATTGCAAAAAAATATAAAGTAAGAGTGGTCTCTATGCCGAGTTGGGAACTCTTCGAGAAACAATCAAAACACTATCGTGATTTTATTTTACCGCCATCGATCAAAACATGTTTAGCGGTTGAGGCTGGTATTGCACAAGGTTGGGATCGTTATGTTGGAAGTGAAGGGGTGGTCATCAGCGTAGAAAATTATGGTGCCTCAGCACCTGGGGAAGTTGTCATGGATAAATATGGTTTTAATGTTAAAAATGTTTTGAAGCACGCTTTAACATTAATAAAGGGAAGACATAAAAAGGAATAGTTATGAAACCAAATCACCTTAAACAATTAGAAGCACTAGGACAATCCATTTGGTTGGATTATATTAAACGTGACATGCTGATGAACGGTGAACTCCAAAAATTTATAACGGAAGATGGTTTACGAGGAATGACATCGAATCCTGATATTTTTGAAAAAGCAATTACCGGAAGTCACGATTATGATAGCGATATTCGTGAGATGGTAAAAAGCGGTAAAAGCACTGAAGAAATTTATAATGCATTAACGGTGAAAGATGTGCAAACTGCTGCAGATATCTTTCAATCGGTTTATCAAAAAACGAATGGAAAGGATGGATTTGTCAGCTTAGAAGTAAATCCGCATTTGGCACATGATAGTCAAGGTACGATCGCTTCAGCGAGATATTTGTGGAAAGCACTCAATAGACCCAATGTATTCATTAAAGTGCCTGCGACCAAAGAAGGATTAATTGCAATTAAGCAATTAACCTGCGAAGGCATTAACGTCAATATTACGCTATTATTTGGCTTAGATCGTTATCGTGAAGTGGCAGAGGCTTATATTTCAGGATTAGAAGAACGTCTAAAAAATAACGAATCGATTGAACACATCAATTCAGTGGCGAGTTTTTTCTTAAGCCGCATTGATACATTGGTTGATCCAATATTCGAAAAAATTATCGCTAAGGACAATGAGAAATCTTCTGTTGCAAAAGAATTATATGGTCAAACGGCTATTGCTTCCGCCAAAATTGCCTATCAAATATTTTTAGAAATATTTCATTCGGAACGTTTTAACAAATTGTCTGAAAGAGGAGCTGCATTTCAACGATTATTATGGGCAAGCACCAGTACCAAAAATCCAAAATTTTGTGATATAAAATATGTTGATTCCATCATCGCCCCTGATACCGTTAATACGGTACCGATGGAAACGTTAGAACATTATCGCGATCACGGCGATCCCAAATTAAGAATAGAATCTGACCTCAAAAAAGTCCTGTGGCAATTTGAACAATTACCCAATGTAAATATTAATATCGATGACATAACACAACAATTGGAAGATGAAGGGGTTCTAAAATTTAATAAAGCATATGACAAATTAATTGCAGCACTGAAACAATCTGCCGAAAAAGGAAAGTAAAAATGAAAGAAAATCTCAACACTGACTATTCTGCAGGTACATTTACTTCCGAAATTGAATTCGAATTACATGAATGGCAAGCTGAAAATAAAGTTGAACGGTTATGGAAAGGTGATCCGACACTCTGGACAAATTCGGATGAAAATAAATGGACGGGTTGGCTTGCTTTACCACAAGAAAAAAGTGAAATTTCACGTATAAAAACTTTAGCGACTGAAATCTCTGCTGAAAAAACAACAGATATAGTGTTGTTGGGAATGGGAGGATCTAGTCTATGTCCCGCGATGTTTTCTGAAATATTCAAAAGTGTAGACAATTTCCCTCGTTTACACATTCTAGATTCTACCGATCCCGATGAAATACTTTATATTCAAAATCAAATAAATTTAAAAAATACTTTTTTTATAGTGTCGAGTAAATCAGGTACCACCCTCGAACCTACTATTTTTAAAGATTATTTTTATAACCAATTACAAAAAATAATGCCGAAAGAAGAGATTGGTTCTCGATTTATTGCAATCACAGATCCAGGTACTCCTCTTGAAACATTAGCCATTAAAGAGAATTTTAAAGCTATTTTTCATGGTGTTCCATCTGTTGGAGGACGCTATTCGGCATTATCAAATTTTGGCATGGTTCCGCTTGGTTTAATGGGTATTGATGTCGAAACTTTTTTAAATAATGCAAAAACAATGTATGAAGCATGTTTACCGACAACGCCTGCAAAAAATAATCCCGGCATTGTATTAGGTGCAGTTCTGGGAATTGCTGAAAAAAATGGTAAAGATAAATTGACACTGGTGGTATCAAAAAAAATAAAATCGCTAGGCGCATGGCTTGAACAACTCATTGCGGAATCAACGGGTAAACAAGACAGAGGATTAATTCCCATTGATCAAGAACCATGTGGAATTCCTCGTGTTTATGGTAATGATAGAATTTTCGCTTATATTCGATTAGATAATGAGCCGGATCAAGAACAAGACCGTGCTATCGATGCATTAGAACAGGCTGGATTTATGGTGGTGCGACTGCATGTCAGAGATCAAATGCATTTAGCCGCCGAATTATTTCGCTGGGAAATCGCTATTGCGGTTGCAGGAAGCATCATTGGAATTAATCCATTCAATCAGCCTGATGTGGAAGAAAGTAAAATTTTGGCATTAGAAATCACTTCACAATATGATAAAACCAAAACATATGTTGCGCCAGAGCCTTTTTTTTCAACGGATGGAATTTCTCTTTTTGCGGATGATAAAAGTTTACAGTCAATCCACGTGGAATTAAATGAACCTCCTTCGTTAGAAAAATATTTTCATGCATTTATCAACTTAGCAGAAAAAAATTATTATGTTGATTTTTCGGCATTTCTTGCCATGTTTGATAAGAACATTTTGCCTTTGCAAAAATGTAGAGTACTCGTACGAGATGCGACACTGCTCGCAACATGTCTTGGATTCGGCCCGCGTTTTTTACATTCCACAGGACAAGATTATAAAGGCGGCCCAAACAAAGGATTATTTTTTCAAATAACGAGTGAACATAAAAATGATATTCCGGTGCCAGACCATCATTACACTTTTGGTTTTGTCATTAATGCACAAGCAGAAGCTGATTTTTCGGTGCTCGCAAAAAGAGATAGAAGAATACTCAGAATACATCTCCATGATGATGTTGAAAAAGGTTTGAATGATATCGTGAGGATTTTTTCGAATGTGTTATAAGCGCTTAAAAATTCGCGTATGTTTTTTTGCTTGTCATGCCAGCATGCTTTTATAGAGGTCTCTACACAATCGTCGTCCCGCGGCTCGTCCGCGGGATCCAGAACTGCATTGATGTTGCTCTGGATCCCGCGGACGAGCCGCGGGACGACGGGTTATGAGAAATCTGCAACAACGCAGAACTTGTCGCAGGACGACGAGTTCTTTGACTTGTGTAGAGACCCCTGTTTTTCAAAGGGCTTTGTTGCATAATCAGAGGCTTTGTCATCCTGAACGAAGTGAAGGATCAGTTTACTTCTATAATATGGTGATGAATTAAACCGATCCTTCACTTCGTTCAGGATGACCTTATTTATGCAACAACGCCTTTTCAACGAGGGTTCCGCTTTACCCGACACTTAGTTTTCTTTTATGAAAATTTGTTTCCTCTCTCTGCATTAAGCATTCAAAAAACCCAATTCTTTGTTCAATATGATAGGGAGGAGTCGGTGGAATTTTTTTGTGAGACGATTGTGTAAGCGCATTGAAAATTTGAGAAGGTTTTGTTAGAGAATAAGGTTTATCAATAATCCATTCCATTATAAAATTAAAGATATCTTTTGGCAATTGATAAAAAAAGTTATTATTTTTAGAAATTAAAATAAGATTCAAAAGAAAACTTGCGGTTTTTTCTATTTTTATATTTTCATAATAAAGTGCACTTTTAATAATAATTTCAGATTTTCCTTTAACCATTCTTATTTCTTGCTGCGGTAATTTTTTTAAAAAATCGCTCTCTACTTTTCCTAATGATTGAATATTTTCGAATTCTCCATTCCGCAGATCTTTCTCAATAAAGTGATTTTGATCGGCAAGAAATTTGGCGCAAGATTCCGAGTCATGATGAAGTGCAAACAGGCTACGTAAAAGTAAAAATTTATAATGTATGGAGAAATTACTAAAAAATTGATATTCATTTGAAAAATCAATTAATGCAATAATTTTTTCAAAAAAATAAGGGGAAGCAAGCGCGGCGATACAATAAATACCATTAGGATCAATAGGGCGACTTAAGGCTCTGTTATAAGAAAAAATGTTTAATTCGGCATTGAGAAAAGTATGATGATAAAGCGTATTTTTAAAGGCGAGATAAATTTTTATTTCTGGTCTCAATGCAGCTTTTTGAATGTAACCGGATAAAAAATGTTGATCGTAGCTTAAGTATTTTGATTTTGCTGAATGATGTAACAATAATTCTATGATATTTATTAATTGGTTAGTATTCTCTCCTCCGAAAATGGCTTCATCTAAAGGGGTGTAATCGTTTTCAGATAAGCTATTCACATCTTCTTTTAATTCAATCAAAAACTTTATCATAGATAAGTTGCCACTTCTCACTGCAAGATGAAGCGGGGGAAGTTCTGATTTGTTAGATGAATTGAGATGCGCTTTGCGTTTAATTAACTTTTTAAGTGCGGGTTTATCGTTTTGAATAATAGCAAGATGTAATGGATCTTGCTGATCTTTATCTGGCATAAAAATTCCTTTTTTTCTAATAATAATTCGCGATAATAATGTAAGACGAATTTCTTTGCCAAGCTTTTTTTAAGTTGATTTAAATACACTCGATCCGCTCATCCTCCACCGAATCATAATGTAAAATATTCGTGGTGATGGCATTCGTAAATGATGCGCTTGAAATGATCGTTTCAGAGAAATTGGTGCTGCTGATATTGGCGCCGTTAAAATTGGCACAAGTGAAATTAGCTTTCGTAAAGTTAGATTTTGAAAAATTTGCACCGACCAGTGTTGCATATTTTAAAGAAGCGCCGGTGAAATTCGCATCGATGATTTGCGTATTCGTTAAATTGGCATGAGATAGGTTCGCGAAAGATAAATCTGCAAAACTGAGGGTCGCATTGGTTAAATTGGCATAACTTAAATCTGCGCCGCGCAAATCCATTTTTTCAAGGCTGACATGGGAGAGATCCGCATGGGAAAGGTTTGCGTTTTGCAAATCAATTTTACCCGGGACAAATTGATAACTACGTAAATCCGCGTTTGATAAGTCTAATCCGGCCTTATGATCGGTTTTGGTTAATTTGGCGAGATCATCGGGGTTGGCGGCGTGGGCGGTGAACGTAAAAGCGCCAGTAATGATGCTAGCTAAAGCTAGAATACAGCTTGTAATTTTCCAAGTCCTGTCATCCCCGCGGAGGCGGGGATCCATTCTGAATAGATTCCCGCCTTCGCGGGAATGACAGGTTCTTTTAAATGAATGGTTTTTTTTCAAGAAGAAATCCGCTGAATTTTAGCCCCTAATTGCGAAAGTTTTTCTTCAATACATTCATACCCACGATCGATATGATAAATGCGATCCACGATGGTTTCACCATGTGCCGCGAGGCCGGCTAGTACTAAACTGGCTGATGCGCGTAAATCGGTTGCCATCGTTTGTGCGCCTTGTAAATTTGCAATACCAGTGCAGATCGCGGTATTACCTTTTAATGTGACTTGCGCGCCCATGCGCTGTAATTCTTGGACGTGCATAAAGCGATTTTCAAAAATGGTTTCGGTAATAATTCCCGTGCCATCTGAAATCGTATTTAATGCCATGAGTTGTGCTTGCATGTCAGTTGGAAAAGCGGGGTAGGGAGCGGTGCTCACATTGACCGCGCGCGGCCGGTTGCCTTGCATGTCTAAAGAAATCCAATCTGGACCGGTTTCGATGTTGGCGCCCGTTTCTTTCAATGTTAATAAAACCGACGTTAAAATGTCTGGGCGGGTGTTTTTCAGTTTGATTTTGCCACGCGTGATGGCGGCTGCGGCAAGATAAGTACCCGTTTCAATACGATCAGGAAGTACATGATAAGTACCGCCTGTCAGCTCCGCCACGCCATCGATAGTAATTGTCGATGTACCCGCGCCGGAAATTTTTGCACCAATGGTATTTAAAAAGTTGGCTAAATCCTCGACTTCAGGCTCGTGTGCAGCGTTATGAATAACGGTTCGACCTTTTGCGAGGACAGCTGCCATCATGATATTTTCGGTACCGGTTACTGTCACAATATCCATGACAATATCCGCACCTTCTAATCGCTTTTTGGAGCGGGCATAAATATAACCATTTTCAACAGAAATATCCGCGCCCATGGCGGCCATGCCTTTTAAATGTTGGTCGACCGGCCGTGTGCCGATCGCACAACCACCTGGTAAAGACACATTCGCTTGGCCAAAACGACCGAGTAAAGGGCCCAACACTAAAACCGATGCGCGCATGGTGCGTACGAGATCATAGGGCGCGTGATAAGAATTGATTTCACTGGAATCGACAATAATCGTCGATTTTTCATCTAAAGTGATTTTAGCGCCCATTTGCCCTAAAAGACTCATGATGGTCGTCACATCTTGCAGATGTGGAATATTACAGATTCGGACTGGGGTTTTGGTGAGAAGCGTGGCGGCAAGTATGGGTAATGCCGCATTTTTCGCGCCAGAGATGCGGATTTCCCCTTTTAACGGGATATTTCCTTGAATGATTAATTTATCCATGTTGACCACCATCCATTGATTGTTGGCGCCATTCTTCCGGCGTTAGGGTTTTGATTGAGATAGCATGTATAGTACCATCTTTAATATAATTTTTAAGTGTGGCGTATACCAATTGTTGTTTTTCTATACGAGTTTTGTTGGAAAATTGTTCGCTAATGACAGTAGCCGTAAAATGTTGTCCATCTTCGCCTTCAATCAACGCGGTCGCGCCTACCATACCGGCTTCGATATACTGTTTTATTGTTTCAGGATTCATATATCCTCATCTACACGCAAAAATGGGCTAAGCGTAACGTATTGCGGCCGTTGCGTCAATTTTAAACTGCGTCAGTCGTAGAGGAATGACAGCAAACGGAATTTGCATTACACTGATTCTTTTCAATATTGGACTTTTTCATGAATATTGATGCTGAGATAGGACTTTTTGATGCTGTTCCCTATATTCCTTCGCCACATTGTGACGAGCGTCCGAAAAATGCGTTGATCGATATGATTTTGATTCATGGCATTAGTTTACCCCCTGGAGAGTTTGGAAATGGCATGATCGAGAACTTGTTTTTGGGGCAATTAGATACCAGTTTACATCCTTATTTTCAATCGATTCCTTCCCTCAAAGTATCTTCTCATCTCTTTATCAACCGACAAGGATTGATGGTACAATTTGTACCGATGATAAAACGCGCGTGGCATGCAGGTGCGTCAGAATTTCAGGGTCGTTCGCGCTGCAATGATTTTTCGATTGGTATTGAGCTCGAAGGGACGGATGAAATGCCATATGAAAAAATTCAATATGCCCAATTATCGCGTATCGTCAGGTTACTTATGAAAAATTATGCTTCTATTTCACGTGACCGAATTGTGGGACATTCCGATGTGGCGCCAGGTCGTAAAACTGACCCGGGACCATTTTTTGACTGGAATTACTTAGATCAATTATTGTATCGATTATTATAAGGAACGAACATGGCGTTTATTATTACCTTAATCGCGTTAGTCATGGAACGTTTTTTTCATTGGCAGCACTTACGTCAATGGCGATGGTTTTTAAACTATGAGGCACGGTTAAATCGCGTTATCGGCGATTGGCCTTCGCCAATAAGATTATTAATAAATATTTTGCCACCGATTATCGTCGTGGGATTAATTAGCTATCTTATTTCCGGTTTATTTTACGGAATTCTTGACCTCATTTTCGGGGTGATCGTTTTATTATATTGTTTGGGCCCCGAAAATTTATGGGTAGAAATTTATAAATACATCCAAGCGGCCAATCAAAATGATCAATCAGGAATGGAACATGTCATCCAGACATTTCATATTTCACCCGATCGCGAAATGGGATTTCATGAGGCCCTCACGCGTGCCATTTTTGTGAAAGCGAATGACCGAATTTTTGCGGTGATTTTTTGGTTCGTGATGTTAGGACCGATCGGCGCGCTGTTATATCGGTTAGTGACTTTATTTTCAGAACGTGTCGAATGGGGTTTGTCCGACATTTCTCTCAAATTAAAACAATTATTAGATTGGATTCCCGTCCGTATTTTCACATTTTTCTTTGCATTAGGTGGCCATTTTACGGAAGTCATAACCGAATGGAAAAAACATATCTTACAAGGACCACCTTTCAATGAACTATTATTAACAGAGTGTGGAATTAAAGCATTAGATTTTAAAACCAATCAAGAAGGTGTGATGGAAAAAGAAGCGCTGCAGTTATTGGATCGCGTTTTTGTATTGGGACTGGTGATATTAGCGATCGGTGTGCTTATTATTTAAATGAAATGGTGGTTCGGTTTTTTTTATTGTTTTTTTGCGATCACGGCTTTTTCATGCGAAGTTATCGATGATACGGATCGCAAAATTATTTTGCCGCACGTTGCGACTCGTATTGTAAGTCTTGCGCCTGACTTAACAGAAAATTTATTTGAGATAGGTGCAGGATCAAAGATTGTAGGCGTGGTGAAAGGTTCTGATTATCCAATATCCGCCAAAAAAATTCGAATCATCGGCAGTTATGACCACATCGATCAAGAAGCAATATTATCGTTGCATCCAGATTTAATCGTTGCATGGGCAGATTCACGTTTTGTATCCCTATTAAAAAAATTAGGTGTGCCATTTTATTTAAGCAAACCGACCAAAATTATCGATATCCCTTATACATTAGAACGTCTGGGATGTTTAACGGGAAATAGTAATGCTGCCAAAAAATCGGCGGTTGCATTTCAAAAACGTTATGCCATTTTAAAAAATAAGCATACACATAAAAAAAATCTCACGCTTTTTTATCAAATATGGTTTAATCCATTAATGACGGTGACGCAAAAAAGTTGGATTCATGATGCGATCACATTGTGTGGGGCTCAAAATATTTTTGCAAATTTGCGCGGCGTTGCGCCTACCGTGAACCTTGAGGCGGTGATAGAAGCAAATCCAGAGATTATTCTCGCAAATGATGACGATACGCTTTTTAAAAAACATTGGGAACCGTGGAAAAGAATACGTGCAGTAAAAAATCAAAATTTATATACTATCCCGTCAGATTTGATTGAACGCGCAAGCATTCGCGTTTTAGATGGTGTCGAAAGAATTTGTGAAATCGTGAGTCATGCGTCGGAGCTAGGCTCGTTCGGCGTTGTTAAGTAATTAGAGGATTTGTCATCCTGAACGAAGTGAAGGATCAGTTTACTTCCATAATATGGTGATGAATTAAACCGATCCTTCACTTCGTTCAGGATGACTTTCATTTACGCAACAACGCAGGACTTGCCGCGGGAATGACAAAGGATCAATAGGAGAGTACAAAAAAATGTTTCAACTAGGAGAAAAAAGGAGCGCTTTATTACGATGGAGTGGCGCATTTTATTTGGGAAATTTTTTGTTGTGCTTATTGATTGGTATTGAATATTTAGCATCGACACCTTGGATTAATAGCCAATATTTGGATTTTTTCGGAAAAGGAATGCTGGGTACCTTTATTGCATTCAGCTATTTTGGTCAACTGGCTGTTATCGCTTTCATTCCTTTACTGATTATCACACCGCTTATTTTATTATTGCCAATGCGTCGTTTGATATTTACTTTATCGGTGATATTGGCGAGTGCCGTTGCTTTATGGTTATCTGTCGATTCTATTCTTTATAATTTATACCGATTTCATTTAAACGGTATTGTGCTCAAATTAACATTAAATGGATTAGGACAAAATATTTTTGGATTATCACGCCACGAGATGATTCTCGTTTTAATATTTATATTCGTTTTAATGGGTATAGAAGCGTGGTATGCGAATTGGTTATGGAAGCGGCGTCATCAAAAGTTTTTTTTATTTTCTTCTTTTAAATGGTCAATGCTCTCGGTTGGTTTTTCATTTTATATTTCTTATTGCATGATTTTTTACAGTGCTAATTTGGCGATGCATCGTTTTTTTATTGATTGTGCCCGCTTTTTGCCATTTTATTATGAAATGTTAGGTAGCATCATACCGATGAAAAATGCGGCATTGATGTTAAGTCGTGTTAATCATGCTCGTACTTTACAAGCGGAGAA
>Ga0207121_1002_pt3 | contig 58202 bp, 58 predicted proteins | sample Alteio_BWMinHeat_41_FD_153513 | JGI IMG/M metagenome (GOLD analysis project Ga0207121, IMG submission 153513) | Enriched cells from forest soil in Barre Woods Harvard Forest LTER site, Petersham, Massachusetts, United States -... | ecosystem: Environmental > Terrestrial > Soil > Temperate forest >... | reverse complement strand
GCATTTACAGAATCAGATGTCGTACAAAAAAATATTGCCGTCTTAAAAGAAAAAGGTTTAACGTATGTCGAAGATGGCGCTTTGTGGTTTCGTGCAACACAATTCGGTGATGAAAAAGACCGTGTGTTACAACGATCTAATGGGGTATACACGTATTTTGCCAATGATTTTGCGTATCATATGCATAAATTTGAAAGAGGTTTTGATTGCGCGATCGATGTTTTTGGCGCGGATCATCATGGTTATATTCCTCGCATGCGTGCGGGATTATTAGCGCATGGCATTGCGGCGGATAAATTAGTATTTTTACTCGGACAATTTGTGACGCTTTATCGTAATGGTGTACAAGTACAAATGTCTACACGCAGCGGTTCTTTCGTGACATTGCGTGAATTGCGAGAAGAAGTCGGTAATGATGCGGCGCGCTTTTTTTATGTCATGCGTCGATGCGAGCAGCATATTGATTTTGATTTAGATCTCGCAAAATCTAAAACAAACGAAAATCCGGTTTTTTACATTCAATATGCGCATGCACGTATTTGCAGTGTATTCCGACAACTTCTCGATAAAAATTTATCGTTTGATATGGAAAATGGCTTAAAACATTTAACACTATTACAAGAACCTGAGGAATTACAGTTAACACAAACCTTGAGCCATTATGAAGATGTCATTCGAAATGCAGGTATGCAATATGAGCCACACATACTCACTAATTATTTAAGAGATCTTGCAACAGATTTTCATTCTTATTACAACAAGCAGCAATTTATTGTTGAAGAAAATACTTTACGAGATGCACGTTTAACGTTAATACTTGCTACTCGTCAAGTGTTGCAAAATGGATTAAAATTATTAGGTGTGAACGCACCTCAAAGTATGTAATATGGCAAAAGACTATGCGAAATATACCCATAAAAATAAACGCGCACTTCTCGCTCCGGGATGGCGCAGTCGATTATTCGTTGTTGTTTTTTTATTGATGTTAATTGTCGTGACAGGTGTTGGATTATTTACATGGAAACATTATTCGAATCAAATCACGACTTTTTACACAGCACTCAAATCTTATCTTGATCAACGCGACAATAAAAAAATAGAAGTGAAAAATCAGATGGAAAGGCCACCAGAACCTGAGGTACAATTCCACTTCTATACCGATTTGCCAAAAATGCAAGTCATTGCCCCGTCCCCTGATCTAACCCCTGATTCACCTCAAAAAGAACAATACGTGGTGCAAATTGGAGTTTTTCAACATGCAAAAGAAGCAAGTGAAATGCGTATTTCATTATTATTGGCAGGATTTGAAGTGAGCCTCTTGAAAACTGAGGCAGGTTTTATATTACAAGACGGACCATATAAAGATATATCGGACGCCAAAAGAATGCAGGCAGCGTTAAAGAAAAAAGGGTACGAAAACACAACGGTTGCTCCCTTGTAAATCGATCCATTTAACCCCATATATTACATTAATAATTAAAGGAGACTTCCTTGGAACAATATCGAGGTACAACAATTTTATCAGTACGCCGTAAGGGTGTAGTGGTAATTGGTGGTGATGGTCAAGTGACCATGGGCAATACCATTATGAAAGCCAATGCGCGAAAAGTGAGACGTTTATATAATAATCAAGTACTTGCAGGGTTTGCGGGAGGTACGGCAGACGCTTTTACGCTATTTGAACGTTTTGAAGCCAAGCTCGAAACCCATCAGGGGAATTTAGTGAGAGCGGCAGTCGAACTTGCAAAAGATTGGCGAACCGATCGGATGTTACGTCGTTTAGAAGCATTACTTGCTGTCGCTGATAAAAATGCGTCTCTCATTATTACCGGGATGGGCGATGTTATTGAACCTGAAAAAGGCATTATTGCTATCGGTTCGGGTGGTCCATATGCTAAATCTGCCGCCGAAGCGTTAGTTGATAATACTGAAATGAAAGCGCGCGATATTGTCGAAAAATCTTTAAGAATTGCAGCTTCGATTTGTATTCACACCAATGATAATTTTACGATTGAAACTTTAGAGTAACTACACTATGTCACATATGACGCCGAAAGAAATAGTACAAGAGCTTGATAAACATATTATTGGTCAAGCAGCAGCAAAACGTGCAGTCGCGATTGCATTGCGTAACCGCTGGCGTCGCATGCGCTTGCCGAAAGAATTGCGCGATGAAATTGTTCCAAAAAATATTTTGATGATTGGCCCAACTGGGGTGGGTAAAACCGAAATTGCGCGTCGTTTAGCGAAACTCGCGGATGCGCCTTTTATTAAAGTGGAAGCCACCAAATTCACTGAAGTGGGATATGTCGGTCGCGATGTTGATTCGATTGTTCGGGATTTGACGGATATGGCAATCAAGATGTCGCGTGAAAAAGAAATGGAGAATGTACGTTCTCTCGCTGAAGAAGCTGCGGAAGAGCGTATTCTTGATGCATTATTGCCTGCGCCGCGTGGTAGTTTTGCAGGGGAACCGCATGAACCGGTGAAAGAAGATTCTAACACTCGCCAAGTTTTTCGAAAAAAATTACGCGAAGGTGAATTGGATGATAAAGAAATTGAAATTGAAGTTTCAGCATCTGCGATTGGTGTGGAAATTATGGCACCGCCTGGCATGGAAGAAATGACAAGTCAGTTACAAAATATGTTTCAAAACCTTTCTTCAGATCGCAAAAAAATGCGTAAATTAAAAATTGTGGATGCGCGTAAAATTTTACGTGAAGAAGAAGCAGGAAAGCTCATCGATGATGATGAATTGAAAGCGCGCGCCATCGAAAGTGTAGAACAAAATGGCATTGTTTTCTTAGATGAATTGGACAAAATTGCCAAACGTTCTGAGACTTCTGGTGCGGATGTTTCTCGTGAAGGGGTACAGCGTGATTTGTTACCGTTGATCGAAGGCTCAACGGTTTCAACAAAATACGGTATGGTGCGAACCGATCATATTTTATTTATTGCATCCGGTGCTTTTCATTATGCAAAACCTTCCGATTTAATTCCTGAATTACAAGGTCGTTTACCTATTCGTGTCGAATTGAAAGCATTAAGTACGGATGATTTTGTGCGTATTTTAACTGAACCAACTGCTTCCTTAACGGAACAATATGTAGCGTTAATCGGGACAGAAGAGGTGAAAGTGACTTTCTTAGAAGACGGCGTTCGTCGCATTGCGGAAGTCGCGTGGCAAGTGAACGAGCGCACAGAAAATATAGGCGCGAGACGTTTGCATACAGTAATCGAGCGATTATTAGAAGAAATTTCATTTGAAGCATCTGATTTAGAAATCAAAGATATAGACATTGATGCAGCATATGTTGATAAATATTTACAAGCATTAGTGAAAGATGAAGATTTAAGTCGATATATATTATGACAGATGAAAATCCTACTGTTTCGAAAATTATTTTGCATAAAAAGTCTCGCACCCTCGAGATTTTTTTTGAAGATGGAAAAGACTTCGTGATTCCTTGTGCTTATTTACGCGCATATTCACCTTCGGCGGAAATGCGTGATAAAAGTAGGGAGCCGGATGATTTTTCACATGTAAATATTCTCTCGATTGAACCTGTGGGGCAATATGCGATTAAACCTATTTTTAGTGATGGTCATCGCACTGGCATTTTCAGCTGGCAAACATTGTATAAATTAGGAATAAAGTATGGACCAAGAAGCACTTAAAAAAAAGGCAGCGATGGCGGCACTCGAATTTATTAAGCCTGGTATGATTTTGGGTGTGGGTAGCGGTTCCACCGTGAATTGTTTTATTGAAGCATTGAAAAGTGTGAAAGGCAAAATTGAAGGCGCGGTCGCAGGTTCGGATGCGACAGCGTCTCAATTAAAGGCATTATCGATACCATTATTAGATTTAAATTCAGTGGGTGAATTACCGTTATATGTTGACGGCGCTGATGAAATTAATGATGCGAAACAAATGATAAAGGGCGGCGGCGGTGCTTTAACACGCGAAAAAATCATCGCGGCAGTTGCGAAAAAGTTTGTTTGTATTGCGGATTTTACCAAAAAAGTGGATTTATTAGGCAAATTTCCGGTTGCCATTGAAGTTATTCCGATGGCTCGAAGTTATGTTGCACGTCAAATTGTTAAATTGGGTGGTGATCCTGTTTATCGTGAAGGTTTTAAAACCGATAATGGAAATGTTATTTTGGATGTTTATAATTTTAAAATTCTTTCGCCATTGGAGCTCGAGGAAAAATTAAATAATTTGACGGGTGTGGTCACAAATGGAATTTTTGCGGCACGTCCTGCGGATGTTTTATTACTTGCGACTGAAAACGAAGTGCAGAAATTGTAGAGGTGTGAAATATGTTTTATGTGACGAAAAAATTTGGTCGTAGTGAGAATCGATTGAAAGATTTTGCGCAGGAAAAGGAAGCGCGAGATTTTATCTTCGAGAAATTAAAAGAAGATCGACAATTTAAAGTGACTGCAACTTATTGTCTTTATGAAGGTATGGATATGTTGCAAGAATTTTCGGTGGTAGATATTCCAGAAGAGCAGAGTGGATCAGAAGAAGAATCTGAAAGCGGTCAAAAAAAGGGAAGCACGCAATCATTTCGCCCCACCCCGTTCGGAACGACACCCACCGTCGGGCCGAAGAGTTATATTCGGGATGATGAGGATAAAGATAAAGACGAGTAATTCTGAAAATCGAGTAGTTTTAAACACCCTCACCCCAGGTGGGTTTTTTCCGGAAGGAGGAACTTACTAAAAACCCTCACCCCTACCCCTCTCCCGCAAGCGGGAGAGGGGAACTATTCTCAAATCCCCTCTCCCATTTATGGGAGAGGGGTAGGGGTGAGGGTTTTTACGGCTCACCTTTTCAATCATAACGCTTGACTCCCTCCCCAATTTTGCCATTATACTTAGCATTAATTTTGTATTAGATAATTAATAAAAAACTATAAGGAAATAATAAAATGGGAATCACCCTGCAAGATGCCGAAAAATTTTTCGATCAAAATATCAAAACATTTTCTTCTTTTACTCCCTCTGAACTTGCTATTGGCCAGTTAGACTTTAAAAATAAGCTCGCAAGATATGATTCTAATGTGGTGTTATTGGATGAAGCAAAAAAACAAACCTATAACCAATTATTAATTAATTCTTTTTGGATATGTGCCAACACTTCTCCTATTCGTGAAGATCAATTATCTGCTTTGGTTGCGTCTCCCCTTTTTAAAGCAGAAACCGCGACAACAAATGGTAAATCGATTCTGTATGCGGCGATTGATTTTTGTAAAGAAAGAAATATTGATTTACCTTTGCGCGCCATTTTGCAAAATCAACAAGTATTAAATAACTTACAGATCAAAGATCAAGAAGGAAGTTTAGCCACTGATTATGCGATAAAAAATGCATTAACCAGTTTAGCACTCAAAACATTATTAGAAAAAAAAGCAAGATGTCAATTTACTTACGATGAACTTGCACACATCCAAATGAGTTTGGATGAAAATGTATTAAATGACGTTTTATCCTTACATGACAATATTAATACAGAGGATCCATCGTCAAAACAAACATTAGCTAATATGGCATTTCAAAATAAAAATGAAGAACTTTTATTTGTGATGATTAAAAACGGGGCGAACTTCGATATTAATACAGTGGAGGGTGGCTTCAAAGGATTAATGGATCGCGTTGAAATTGCAGCAAAACGAAAAAGAGCGGAACGATTTTTTTATCATCATTTATATCAAAAAAATGAAATTGATATCAATGCATCATTAAATTTGCCAAAATTAAAAAAAATAATTTCAGATTATGATCTTGATTTTAAACATGTCGATGAACAAAAACAGTTTTTTTATACCACACAACTTTATTATGTATTTCGGGAATATTCGAAAAAAGTAGGCAATATAGAACATCTTAAAGTTATTATATTATCTCCATTTTTTAAAGCGATGAATAAACGATATGTAGAAATGCTATCAGATATGGCAGTCGATTTATATCATGCCACGTCAAAAAATGAGGAACCTTTAGAAGTATTATTATCCTTGACCCCATTTCGTGATTATATTTTCCAAAAACATTCGCAATTTTCTTGCAACATAACGTATTTACCTTTTTTTAAAAAATTGCTTGCCTCTGGTGCAAAATTATCTTGTCGATATGAGGATTTGCAATTTGCAAAACAACAATTATCTCCATCGGAGTTTAATGCATTTTTAAACGCCGTAGACAATATTAATGATTTGATGCCGACCGTACTCGATAAAAAAAATGATGAGCTATTGGTGCTAGTGCATGATGCAAAAGTCGTATTAACAAATCCGGATGTGATGAAAGATATTGATGCTATTAAATTGACATTAAATAATAGAAAAGACGCAGAAAAATTTTATAAGAATTGCATGATGACGGATACAAATAAAGAATTTGAAACTTTTGTAATAAGTGAATTAAGGCAAGAAAAGGATGCATTTAAAAAATTAGTTGCTGAATATGACACGCATATTTCACGTTTAGATGAAAAACATCAATTGCATTATTCACGATTATTGATAAATACTTTTAAAAATAATTTAAAAAATCCAACACTTGATCTCGAGCATTTGCAGGCGATTACCTTATCGCCTTATTTTAAGTTATCACAAAGTGACGAGCATAAAAAAATAGTTGAAGATACCATTGCGCTCTGTCGTAAGAAAAATGATATTCCAATGCAAGCGTTATTAAATAGAAGTTCATTTTTTTATGATTTTATTAATAACAAAAGTTATTATGAAGCTGATTTTATTAATGATGAACTTTTTAAATGTTGCGTGAAAAGTCAAGTAAAGCTTCATAACAAATACGAAGAATTATCAGAAATGCGTAAAAAATACACTTGGGATCAATTGCAGCCAGTATTAAATGCGCAAAAAAATATTAACGCTGTAGATGAAAAAGGTGTATCTCTCGCACAACATGCGATGCAAAATAATGATTATGCTTTTTTAGTAGCGTTACACAAGGCTGGTGCAAATCTTGATTGCACGATGGAAATTGGTGGAATAGAGTATATTCAAGAAAAAGTAAAAGAAGAAAATTTAAAGTTAGAGGCTGAGAAATTTTACGAAAAGGATATTCGAGGGTTTGCGAGATTTACGAACTCAGAGCTTGCGCTGGATGAGAAAAAATTTCAATCGTTAGTGTCGGAGTATGACAAACAAGTTAATCAGCTTAACCAAGAGTATAAAGAAGTTTATAAAAAGCTAATTTTAAATAGTATTGATGCATGCATAGAAAATTCTGATTATGGAAAACCTATTAATATTTTAATAAATTCGCAATATTTTGATCTATTAGGAACGACAAATAATAAACCTATTATACATGAAATTATTCGCAAATTTAACAATGTACCCAAATCAAACATCGAGATTTTTATAAAACATAAAGATATTTCTGCCGCATTAAAAATAGAAGATAAAAATGGCGATTTACCCGCTAATGCATTGTATAAAGACAGCGAAAAATTACTATTACTCACGGCAATTGGCGCCAAAATCAATATAGACTACAACACACTATGTTATATAAAAAATTCTTATCATTTCAGTAAATTAATAATGGCTATGCGATCACATACCAATTTACAAATGATCGACAACCATAAATACACGTTTGCAGAGTATGCTGTGATGGCTAATGATTACTATATGCTAAATGCATTACATCGTTGTCAAGTAGATGTGAAGCGAGCGCTTGCCATGGGTGGATTAGAATGTGTTCGTCAACTTAAATATCAAGAAGAACATGCCTTTGAAACGGGAGAAAAAAATACTGAATTGAAGGAATTACTTAATGAATTTCTTTCAAATACACAATTATTTGATATTTATTTTTGCGACATTATGAAAGATATCATCAATAATCAATTAAGCGCAGTGACAGTTTATAATATTATTTGTTATCATCGAGATTTTAAGGAAAGAGTTTTTTCATTTATTAAGTTATTACCGAAAGAAGCGCAAGCTTATATGTATGCAGAATCTATAAAAAAAGATACTTCATTATTTAAGCTTTGGACGATTGCACGCGGTTCTCTAGAAACTTCGCCTAATAGGGGTATGTTTAAAAAAGTTCGGCAAGAGTACTTGGAATGTAAGAAAAACACCAACATGTATGATCTAGAGAATACAGTTCAAGCTATTTCACATTTAAAAGAAACGTTGCTAGAAGAAGTATCGAATTATCAATCAAATCCTATCTCTCATCATACCACTAAAGAACAGTATGAAAAAACTTCATTGCTAAAAGCAGAAATTGCCTTTTCAGAAAAGCAGCCTGAATTTAAGTTAAAAAATGTCGAAGATTGGGGATATGCTTTTGCAATGGTAGGGCCAGAACGCCTTAAAGTTTTGAAAAATAAAATTAAAGATGATTTCGATTCAATAAATTTATATGCGAAGTTGCAGGAAGCGTTAGATAATAATGAAGCGAATATGTCTGCGTTTTTTACGGCAATACAAACACGAAAAATATCTCCGAAAACATTGCATGCCATAATCAACTTGTATCCTGATTTAAGTGATCGAATGATGCATTACATAGATACGCAAGAACCGAAAAATCAACTCGAGATATTGACGGATCAATCAAGTCCTTTCATGCCTATTTGGAATCTCAATTTGAAGAAAGTTGAGAAAAAAATTGCAAACTTAAAAAAAATATGTGGTACAGAAACAAATGAAAAACAGATAGATTCCACTTTGTTTTATAATTTGTCACAAGAAGAGTATGGTTTATATCGCGCATTTCAAAATGCATTACAAAAATATCAACGCGATAAAAAAAACTTGTGATCCAAGTGAACGCGCAAGAATTAATGCTAAAATTCAAATAGCAAACATTTGCCTGACTTCCATTGCGGAACGTAAGCCTTTATCGCAAAACATTCTTGATATTTGGCAAGTAGAATATCAGTCATTTAATGTATTTAAGAAAGGTACATTTTTTCTCAGTCGATTATTAGATAATGCATTGATGAAAAATATTAAAAAACTAATGGAATATCAATCGCATAATAGTATCACTCCGTGTATCGAACAGGCTCCTCCTCCCTATGCTCCTTCATTTGTTGAGGATTTATCGGCGGTGCAGACGGGTGCACCTTTATTTATTTCAGGCCCGACGGTCGCTCCTAGTTCATTCTTGGCGCCAGCGGAATCTATCGAGAGCCCTAAGGTGAAAGAAAATGAACTAACACTGGATGTTGTGGAAAAACAATCAGTCGCGAAGCCTTCGTTTTTTTATGAGAAACCACCAACTAAGGCGAAGGTTGAAACAAAGAAGAGGGTGGCGTTGGTTACCTAGTAATCGTCGTCCCGCGGCTTGTCCGCGGGATCCAGAGTGGCATATCTGCTGCTACTGGATCCCGCGAATAAATCGCGGGACGACGGTTGTGTAGAAACCTATGTTTTTTCAAAGGGGGCGAGTTTATGCAACAACGCAAGACTTACCGCAGGATGACGAGAACAAGAAAAACCCCCCATTATCTCCGAAAAGACAATGAGGGGTTATGGCGAATGTATTTATTATAATTATCTATGATCTTCTTTATCTTTTTTTCCGCCAACACCGGTTGTAGAACCCCAATTACCTTTATCTTTGTTTTGACCGGTTTGTTGTTGACGATCTTGTGGTTTTTGGAAACCACCTTGTTGCGTGCCGGTACGATTTGGTTGTTGTGGATTCATTTTGCCTTGCTGATCTTTTCCGAAGTTTTTGTTATCGGTACCCATGAGAAGCCTCCATTCGAGTAAGTATAAATACACAACTTCATTATACCCGAATTAGAAAAAGAGAGTTGGCGGCAAATTATACTGAATTCTACTCTATGAAGATCATTTGAACAATATTGCCATCTGGATCGGCACAATAGAAGCTGCGGGATCCATCGCGATGGTCTTTCGGGGCGGCTTTGATGTCTACTTGGTGAAATTTCAAAAATTCATACCATTGATCAACATCGCCTCTTTCGTTCAAAAAGAAGCCAATATGATCTAAACGCTGATATTTATCAGGAGAAAAATCCTTGGGCGCACGGTGAAGCGCGAAATTATCTTGTCCGGATGTTAAATAAAGATTGTCAGCATCAGGTTGCCACGCAATTGACATCCCCAATAATTCTGTATAAAAACGTCGGCACTCATCAAAGTGTTGAATGAACAGCGCAACATGTCGTAAGCCTTTCGTCGGGGTTGGTCTTTGCATTATTTCACCTTTTTGAGTTCTTCACGCATCTTTAAGATAACTTTTGCATAATCCGGCTGAGAAAAAAGCGCGGAACCTGTGACAAACATATCTGCGCCTGCCTTTGCGACTTCATAAATGTTATCGGGTTTAATCCCGCCATCAATACTTAACAAAATATCTTTGCCACTTTCTGCAATGAAAGCGCGTGTTTTTTGTAATTTTTGAATGGTCATCGGAATAAATTGTTGTCCGCCAAACCCAGGATTCACTGACATCAGTAAAATGAGATCGATTTTGTCGACTACGTAGGGCAGAATTTCGAGCGAGGTGGCGGGATTGAATGCTAAACCTGCCTTGCAGCCATGACTTTTAATGAGGCTCAAACTTCGGTCAATATGGTCAGAACTTTCTGGATGAAACGTAATATAATTTGCGCCTGCTTTAGCAAATTCAGTAATCAACCGGTCCACCGGTCGAGTCATCAGATGCACATCAATGGGAGCTTTGATACCGTATTTTCGTAATGCTTCGCACACCATCGGCCCAAAAGTTAAATTGGGGACGTAGTGATTGTCCATGATATCGAGGTGTAAAAAGTCAGCACCAGCCTTCAAAACTGCCTCGGCTTCCTCGCCTAAACGGGCAAAATCAGCAGCGAGTAAGGATGGCGCAATGATAAAGTTTTGCATGTTTAAGATTCCGGTTTACACGTCGTCCCGCGGCTTGTCCGCGGGATCCAGGGGCAGCATCTAAGCACCTCTGGATCCCGCGATCAAGTCGCGGGACGACGTGTTCGTGTAGTAATTTCTTTCGCCATTTTACCCATTAATTATGTTTATTTCTATGAAATATCGCTATAATTCCCCCTCTCGAGGATTTCACTTTGCGATATTTATATACAATATTATTTTATATAGCGTTACCATTCTTATTTATCCGCCTGTTATGGCGTTCTATTCGTATTCCAGGCTATCGAAAAAACTGGGGCGAGCGTCTTGGTTTTTGCCCACATCGATTTCAAGAGTGTATTTGGATACATGTGGTATCGGTTGGCGAAACCATTGCAGCGCAACCATTGATTAAAGCAGTGATTCAAGAATATCCGGATATCCCGGTGTTATTGACGAATATGACGCCGACGGGTGCGGCGCGGGTGAAAGCGATCTTTGGAAATTCTGCTTTTCAGACTTTTATTCCTTATGATTTGCCAGATGCTAATGCACGTTTTTTGAAAAGAGTACGCCCCAAAATTGCGGTTATTTTTGAAACGGAATTGTGGCCCAATCTTTTTGCGGCCTGCAAAAAACGTGACATTCCAGTCTTAATCATGAATGCGCGTTTATCAGAAAAATCTGCCAAAGGTTATCAATCGATTTTGAAGGTAACACAGCAAATGTTTCAGGCTATCTCCCATTTAGCGGCGCAAGCGCCTCAAGATGCGGAACGATTTTTGCGATTAGGGTTTCCGAAAGATAGATTGAGTGTGACAGGTAATATTAAATTTGATTTAGAAATCCCGGCATTGGACGCGCAAGCTTTACGAGAAGCATTAGGTGTTGACCGTCCCGTTTGGATTGCAGCCAGTACGCATCCGGGAGAAGAAGAAATTATTTTTCGTGCACACCAATTGATTAAAGAAAAATACCCGCAGGCATTATTAATATTAGCACCTCGTCATCCTGATCGCGCAAGTGCGATTGGTGCGATCGCCAAAAATCATGGATTTTCTTTTGTGCGCCGTAGTCTCAATGAAACATGTTTATCTAACACGGATATTTATCTCGCCGACACTTTAGGTGAATTATTATTAATGTACGCCGCAGCCGATGTCGCTTTTGTCGGTGGCAGTTTAGTTGCAGTCGGCGGCCATAATTTGATGGAACCGGCTGTGCTCGCTAAATCCATTTTATCCGGCCCAACGCTTTTTAATTTTTATCAAGTCAGTCAATTGCTGCTAGATGGTGAAGCATTATTAATTGTAAATAATTCCGGAGAAATTGCTGAAAAAGTATTACGATGTTTTTCTGAAGATACTTTTTCAAAAAAACTCGGTGAAAATGCCTTCCAAGTGGTGATGCAAAATCGCGGTGCTTTGCAAAAGCAGTTTGATTTGATCAAGATGTTTTTAAACAGGTAAAAAATTCTGAGCAGACGGTCTCTGTCATGCCAGCATGCTTTGATGCCACCTTTAAGCATGCTGGCATGACAAGTGACTCGCAATGATGATGTTCGCAATAATAAATTATTTCGCAACAATAACAAACAATGAGGATTTCTATGGCTATCCAAAACAGACCCATCGACAATGAACCAGTACAAGATATAGAGGTATGGAGGTATTTTGTCACTCAGAGTTCAGGAGAATTAAAAGACGCTACATTAGATTTAAATGGTTTAAAGAATTTTCCAGAAAGTACATTAACTGAAGCGATGTCGATCCTTACTTCTGGCGAAGTTAAAAATAATACTGTCCTTTCTTTACAAAATTATGATCAAAAGTTGCCAGCCAATCGCTTCCAAAAAAGCCATATGAAAATTATTACAGATGCATTGGAAAGTGGAGAATGTCCTTCGGATTTTACACTTGATTTAACTTTTTCATGGCTTGGTAGTGAGAGAGAAAAAATCCAATTATTGGCAAATGCAATCAAGAGCAAAAGATGTCCTCCTAGTTTTACATTAAATTTAAGTCAGAATTATTTACATAATTGTCTTACCTATTTTTCGGGCGCATTGATCAACTGTCCTCCTAATTTCAAACTGTTTTTAAGGAGATGTAGTTTACAAGAAATTGATTTAGCAGTTATTGCAAAAGAATTTGAAAACCCACAATGTCAAATGACTTTACTTAGTCTAGTCGATAATCCAATAACCAATGAAGGCGCTCTCATTTTATTGGCGGCAATAAAAAAAAGGGCGCGTCAATTCGAAGCCTCTTTAAAAGAAAAGAAAATCAGTGTAGATAAAGTAAAGTCTTCTCCATTAGAGCTATGGTTACAAGACACTTTCATTACTCAACCATTATTCGATGAAATAAATAAAGCGCTTAAAAAAATTTCTGCTAAAGATTCTAAAGAAATGGATAAGAAAGAGATTAGGCCTTATCAATACGAAGCGCCTTTAACTGATATGTCTGCTTGGTCTTATGTGATGGAATCTGGCTCTCAGTTATTAAAAAATCCTCATTTAAATTTAAGCCAATTATATAGTTTACCTTTAGAGGAATTTAAAAAAGTAATATCAGCATTATCATCAGGCTTTGTTCCGAGTAAAATGTGTTTAGATTTGAGTAAGCCGCATATACTTACCTTTCCGCATTTTGAAATTCTTTCAAATGGATTGAAAAGCGGTAAGTTTCCCTCACAGTTTAGTTTAAATTTAACTTCTGCGTGTGATGAATCTAAATCTTTAGATTTGATTGCCGAAGCCTTAGAAAATAAAAGTTGTCCAGAAGGCATGACCCTTAATCTCTCCAAAAATAAGATGTCATTTGAGCGTGTATTAAAAACGCTAAAACATTGTCCGAGTGATTTTAGACTTATCTTAGATGATTGTGAATTAAAAAATAGTGATATGGCTCATATTGCTAGTCAAATTGGTAATATTGAATGCCAAATAAAATATTTGAGTTTAAAAAATAATGGAATTACGAATGATGGTGCAATCGCATTGTTATCTGCTGTTCGAAAAAGGGCGCCAGGCCTTGAAATATCATTGGAAGGCAATAAAATCAGCGAAAAATATTTAATTGCTATAAAAAACCAGTTGAATAATAGTTTTTATCAGTGTGCGGTCATGCTACAAGGCGCCAGCATTCTCAATTTATCTGACAATACACTTGGAATTATTTATAAATTTTTAATTCCCAAACTTAATAGAACCGAGGTTCCGGATGAAAATAAGGTTCCGGGTGAAAGCAAAATTCCGGAATTTTTAATTGATTTAAAATTAAAAATGCATAAAGAATCGAAGCATGGTCCTAAGAATAAGTCGGTCATCGTTCATCTCGGTTCTTCGCTACGTTTGAATTCGGTTTTTAAGAGAAAACAAAAACAACCTGAGGAAAAGCCAAAGCCCAAAAAAACCCGAAAATTTGGATGTTCGGTGATGTGAAACATCCGTCATTAACAAAACCCCGTCGTCCCGCGGCTCGTCCGCGGGATCCAGAAAGTCGGCAAAGCGGTCCTGGATCCCGCGGACGAGCCGCGGGACGACGGAGTAAAATCCACCCTACAAAAAAGGTATCCCTATGGCACTTAGCGACAGACCAATGACAAATGTGAGAACATGGAAGTATATGATTGAAAATAACCCTCAGGATTTAAAAAATCATTCATTAGATTTAAGTGGCTTGCCAAAACTAAGCACAGACGAATTAATAATGGCAATGGAAGTTTTAAAATCTGATAAAATTCAAAAACCAATAACGCTTTTCTTAAAAAATTATTATCATAGTACAAGACAAAATGTTTTCACTGCCGACCATATTAGAGTTATTTACCATGCATTACAAAGTGAAAAACTACCTCCTCATTTTACGCTTGATTTGACTAATGCTTGGGTTCATAGTGATAGACATAAAATTACACTTTTGGCTTGGGCAATAAAAAGTAAAAAGTGTCCCGTTGGTTTTACGCTTAATTTCACTCAAAATAATCTTGCAGAGTCGTTACAAGATTTTGTTGATGCACTCATTAACTGTCCTTCTGAATTTAGATTGCTGCTCGCAAACTGTAACTTAAAAGACGTTGATATCGCGGTTATTGCTAAAGAAATTGAGAATCCACTCTGTCAAATAAGTTATCTTAGCTTAGCACGGAATAATATAACTGATGAAAGTGCTCTCATGCTTTTAGCTGCACTTCAAAAAAGAGGAGCTAAATTAGAAATATTCTTAGGGAAGGAGGAGAATCCTCAAATTAGCCAACCTTTGTTAGAAGAAATAAATAATGAAATAAAAAAAAATTCCACGAGTGATTTTAAAGAAATAGAATTGAAGGATGCTAAGCCCTATCGACATCAAACTCCTCTGACTAGTATGGCAGCATGGTCTTACATCATTTCAACGAATCCGGAACTTTTAATCACTACGGATCTCGATTTAAGTCAATCAGAAGACATTAATTTCGAGCAATTCAAAAAGGTAATGTCGATAATTTCTTCGGGTCTTGTGAAAGGGAAAATGTCCCTTGATTTAAGCAAATCAGCAGAAAATAAAAAAACGCTAACAGAGGAGCACTTTTCTAAACTTGCCAGTGCATTGGGAAATTGTCCGAAAGATTTTACATTAAATCTTACTTCCACATGCTCTGAATATGAGCTAATAAATAAACTTGCTGAAGCAATACAAGCAAAGAATTGCCCTGATGGATTTCAATTAAATCTTTCGAAAAATAAGCTTAGTATCCCTTATATTCGCGACATTCTGAAAAGTTGTCCCAAAGATTTTCAACTTATTTTAGATAATTGCGCATTAAGTGAATCTGATATTATTGTACTTGCGAACGTAATAGAAAATCCAGAGTATAAAATCAAACGTTTAAGTTTAGCAGATAATAAAATATCTAATGATGCTGCTTTGACACTCTTAGCTGCGCTCAAAAAAAGAAAAACAAAGATAGAGCTTAATCTGGATGATAACCTCATTCACCCAGATTTATTATTGGCAATAAAAAGTTGTTCGCCAATGGAATGTAAGGAACTTGATGATCTTAAACCTTATCAACATCAGTTGGCAATGACGAGTTTTGCAGCATGGAGTTGCGTTGTTGAAACACATCCGGAACTCGTTAAAAATGTTACGCTTGATTTAAGTAAATCAGACATACTAAGTGATATTCATAAGCTTGCGCCTGCCATTGAAAGCAAACATTGTCCAGAAGGTGTTACCATTATTCTTTCGGGAAAGGGTGATTTATCATTTACTCGATTATACAGTTCGTTGGAACATTGTCCCATCGGTTTTCAGCTCATCATGGATAATTGTGCAATAAACGATAATGAAATCGTTGATATTGCTTTATCGATAGGTAAAATTCATTGTCAAATAAAATTTTTAAGCTTAAAAAATAATAGCATTACAGATAATGGGGCCATTGTGTTATGTGCCGCCATTAAGCAAAGAATGCCAGGGGGGCTTGAAATAGCGTTGGAAGGCAATAAAATCAGCGAGTACTATTTAACTAGAATAAACAAACTACTACATAATCATTTTTATCATATGGCAGCTATTCACCAAGGTGTCTACGCTAAAAACCAAACCATCAAAACATCTCAAGATATAATAAAACGTATTTATAGTTATTTGCCAGACTTTGAGGAAAGCAAACGTCCTGACTTGTTCACAGTTTTAGGAGAAAAAATGCATAAAGAGCCAGCACCCGAGTTAAAAAAACCAATATACGGCCCTATTAGGCCCGTAAAACAGCAATCTGTTAGTTCTCATTCGCTTTTTCCAAAAGGAAACAAAAAAGAAAACGAAAACGCAAAAGAAAAAGAAAAAGATAAAGAAAAAGATAAAGATAAAGAAAAAGATAAAGATAAATGTTTGGTGATGTGAAACGATTATGAATCCTATTGTCATTGCGAGTCTCTTCTGTCATGCCAGCGTGTTTCAAGCTGGCATCCAAGGGGCTTCGCTGAATACCGACTGGATGCCAGCTTGAAACACGCTGGCATGACAAGTGACTAACATTCGTTTAATTTTTTCAATACGACATGCAAATCCTGAAAAGCTTTTCTTTTATCACGCGGTGTACGTAATAAATAAGCAGGGTGATAAGTGACAATTAACGGAGTGGTGGCGTAGGATAGCAATTTCCCGCGTAATTGGCCTAAAGAAGCGGTGGAGTTTAATAAATACTGTGCAGCAATTCGACCCAGTGCGAGCAATAATTTGGGTTGCACCAATGCAATTTGTTTTTCTAAAAAAGGCGTGCATTTTGCAACTTCTTCGGATGAGGGATCACGATTATTCGGTGGGCGGCATTTTAAAATATTCGCGATAAAAACTTCTTCCCGGGATAGTCCGATCGATTGTAACATTGCATTCAAAAGTTGGCCGGCACGGCCGACGAATGGTTCACCTTTTTGATCTTCATAAAAACCGGGCGCTTCCCCAATCAACATTAATTTTGCTTCTGGATTGCCAACGCCAAAAACGGTTTGTGTACGGGATTGATGTAAAGCACAGGCGGTGCATGCAGCGATATTATTTCGTAAATTATCGAAGTTAAATTCACTGGGACAATCTTCTACTTTCGCGACAGTTTTTAACTGCCATGGTTGAATCCCCATGGCGGAAAGATAATCAAATTGGGTGGGGTGCATGAAACTATTCTCCGAGGAATTGTCATTCCCGCGTAGGCGGGAATCCATTTATAGTTGGATTATACTGTCTAAATGGATTCCCGCCTACGCGGGAATGACAGGAATTTACCTCAAATCTTTCGATAAGGATAATATTTAGGATCCCAGGAAACTTCGTTGATGGCGCGATTTAGTTCAATATTTTTATCTAAGCGGGCGAGACCTTCACGTTTTGCTTGTAATGCCACCGCAAAACCAACTTGTCTTGATACGGAGTGAATTTCAGAGAGTTTGGGGAGAAGAGGGGACATCTTGTCTTGATGAATAGGTGCGCATTGACTCAGCGCGACGGTTGCGGCTTCTAACATGCCATCGCTTAAATATTTGGCTTTCACGGCAATTGTTCCTAAGCCAATGCCGGGAAAAGCAAACGCATTATTGCATTGCGCAATACGAATTAAATGATCGTTGAAGTTTACATCTCTAAAAGGACTGCCTGTTGCAATCATGGCTCTTCCTTCCGTCCATTTTAATAAATCTTCAGGCGTTGCTTCAGATTTAGCGGTCGGATTGGATAAAGGCATGATCATCGGGCGTAAAACATTTTTCGCCATCATTTTTATCATTTCTTCCGTGAAAGCATTTTGTTTTGCAGAAGCGCCGATTAAAATGCTTGGTTTAACATTTTTGATAACATCGAATAAATCAATGCGATTTGGATTTTCGAGATCCCAATTCGCTACACGGTTTTTTGATACTGCATAAGGTTTTTGGAAGGGAAACAATGGCAAATCTTCCATTAACAAACCGTCTTTATCGATTAACCATATTTGTTCGTAAGGGTTGGCACAACCATCTTTTTGTAATGCGGAAATAACTTGATCGGCAATGCCAACCCCTGCGGTCCCCGCACCAAAAATAATAATTTGTTGTTCTGACATTGGAATATCTTGGGCTTTCACCCCGGCAAGAATACACGCAAGTGCGACGGCGCCGGTACTTTGCATATCTCCATTAATCGTGCAAATTTTATCTCGATAGCGCGTTAAGATTCTTCGCGCATTTTCTTTACCGAAATCTTCCCAATGGATATAAATATGGGGAAATTTTTTGGTGATAGCAGACACAAACATATCGATAAATTCATCGTAAGTATCCCCCGTAACGCGTTCATGGCGCCAGCCGAGATACATCGGATCAGCAAGCAAATGCGGGTTGTTCGTGCCGACATCCAATTGAATGGGCAACATATGATGGGGACTTAAACCACCACAAAGTGTATAAACCATTAATTTTGCACTGGAGATATTAATTCCTCCAATGCCTTGATCGCCTAACCCTAAAACCCCCTCGCCATCGGTTACGACGGCCAAATTAACGCACTGCGGGGTCATGCGATCGATAATTTTTTTTATTTGATCACGTTCGGGGTAGCTTAAATAAAGTCCACGCGTTTTTCGGTGTTCTAAGCTAAAACGTTCGACCGCCTCCCCTACGGTTGGGGTATAAATGATAGGAAGCATTTCTTCGAGGTATTGTTGTACCAAATGGTAAAAAAGCGTTTCGTTATAATCATGCAATACGTTTAAATAAATATTTTTGCTGAGACTCGTCCCATGTTCGTTATATTGGGCATACATGCGGGCAACTTGCTGTTCTAACGTTTCAACTTGGTGGGGTAGAAGCGCATTTAATTGAAAAGTTTCGCGTTCTTCTTGCGTAAAAGCGCAGCCTTTGTTCAATTTTGCTGTACTTAAGAGATCATAACCTGAGAGAGGGGTCTCAATATGAGTAATAATACCGTCATTATTGCGAATGACTTTGATTTCAAGCATAGTTACCTCGATTTGTGTTTGCTACGGGAACTTCGTGTCCCGCTATGTTAATATTATATCTTATGAACCATGATCTCAAAACAGGATATTTTTTGTACAATGTCTAAAATAGCAGTATATCCAGGTACTTTTGACCCAATCACATTTGGGCACGTCGATTTGATTGATCGAGCCTCGCGAATTTTTGATCAAATTATTGTAGCGATCGCCGCTAATAAGAATAAAACCCCTTGTTTTTCGCTGGATGAGCGCATTGCATTGGCGCGACAAGTGTTAGAAAAACATACGAATGTCAAAGTTGAAGGCTTCGGGAATTTATTAATTGATTTTATGCGTGAGCAAAATGCGAAGGTAATATTACGCGGTATGCGGGTTGTTTCGGATTTTGATTATGAATTTCAACTGGCGGGAATGAATCGGCATCTTGCGCCAGATATTGAAAGTATTTTTATGATGCCGGCCGAAAATTTTACGTATCTTTCATCTAGTTTTGTGCGCGAAATTGCATTTTTGGGTGGAAATGTTACACCGTTTGTACCAACTGTGGTGGTAGAAGCTTTACAGAAAAGATTGGGTAAAAAGTAATGTCGCTTAAAATCACTGATGAATGTATTAATTGCGATGTCTGCGAACCGGTTTGTCCCAATCAAGCCATTCGTCAGGGCGAATTGATTTATGAAATCGATCCATTACGTTGTACGGAATGCGTAGGGCATTTTGATGAACCGCAATGTGTGTCAGTTTGCCCCGTCGATTGTATTCCGCTGGATCCGGATCATCCTGAGACGAAAGAAGCGTTGATGGAAAAATATCAGAAGTTGATGGCGGAAGATAAATAAAATAACCCTCACCTTCGCACAAAAAACAAGTAGGAGTATAAACCCTCTTTGAAAAACATAGGTCTCTACACAAGTCAAAGAACTCGTCGTCCCGCGGCTTGTCCGCGGGATCCAGAGCGGCATTGCAGGCTTTCTGGATCCCGCGGACAAGCCGCGGGACGACGGTTGTGTAGAGACCTATGTTTGTTAAAGGGGGCGAGTTTATGCAACAACGCTTTTGCAAAGGGGGTGCTTCTGGGAGTATATTGTTCTCACCGCTTCCCCTGCTGCATACCGGTATTTCGGTTTTCTTCCTTTGGCAAAATCATTCGCTTCAATTTGCTGAAAAAACTCTGCTTAGTTTTATTTTGATTTTCTTGAGTTGTATGAACTGTCTTCTTTTCTTCTTCTTTCACTGGCAGCGTTTCTGTTTTTTCTGGAGGTGGTAAAATGGAGGGACATTGTTGCTCCATCTGCAATGCAACCCGATCCTTAAAACTAAATGAAGTATATAAATCGCTTATTTCTAATATATTATTTGGATGAATAGGTTGTTGTAACCAATAATAAGAACGATAAGAAGGTCCCTCACGATGAATACCTGATGGATCTAGATTAAGTTTCACTAAAACAAAACCGGCGGTGTCATTTTCTCTCGCATTTTCCGAGAGAATCTCCATTGCTTCTCCGATGGATCGCCCTATTTTACAGCGATCTTCTTTTATTCCCGCAGTAATGATATTTGCCATATGGGTAAAATTAATTTCGGAAAGTGTTTGTTGATCTAATTCCAGTTCGCCATCAACCGCTTTTCCTTTAGTCACATATAAGGGGACATAGTAATGCCGTGTTGGTGTATACATACAAGGTTGATAAAATTGCGAATATGGTCTCGATAATGAATAATCTGACTTTGGTAAATCCTGAAAGAGGAGATTTTGAATCACAAAAAATTTTTTATGCTCGGCAAATTTCCATATTTCAGGGTTAGGAAGCGAAGGTACATCATAAATAAAATATTCATAACGAGGATAGATTCGATAAATATATTCTGGTTTTAACTCAATCGATCGATACTGCCCGTGGAGTTCTTTGGGAATTACAGTTTCAACAATACATGGTTTAAAGTAGCGAGATCCGGCTGCCCAATTTACAATAGGTTCTGAAGCAGCTTGGTATGTTGATCCATAAATATCTCTTCTTCCGAGAATTAAATGTTGTAAATTTTCACGTGTGGGATTTAATAAATCGTCCATATGAAGCTCTGATTGCATCACTTCAAAAACATGCACTTTATCTTTATGTTCGTAGGTTAGCGTTTCTAAAGTTTTCAAAACTTGAAATGGTAGTTCAGATTTTTGTTCGAGATGAGTTCCGGTTTTCATGATGATAATCCTTATTATTTTTATTATGGTATTTCAACGGGGTATAATAACATCAATGAAGAAAAAAAAATACGAGGAACTTGCTATAAACCCTCACCCCTACCCCTCTCCCACAAGTGGGAGAGGGGATGTAAAGATAGGTTCGCCCCCCTTATACCTGATGTTCTTTACAAACATGTCGCATGCCACAATATCCACCTAAACTGCAAGCAAATGCGCTTAAGAAAAATAAAACAAAAAGAATAAACGCGCTGACGACGACAGATTCGGTATTCATTCCACTGACGGTGTTTGCAACTTGACTCGCAGGTTCAGCAGTAGCCATTGCTGTTGCAACGGAACCTGAAATAAAATGGCCGTATAAAGTGACATACTCAACCGCATGGCTCATTAAAAATATTGACACAATGAGTGCAACGCACCATGTCAAAAATCCATACATGCATCCAATATTTTTTTTGGTGCAATGTCTTTGTCCGAGATAACCGGAAACCCAACCTGCCGCAAACATCGCAGCAATAATCCCGATAGCGGTGCCTAACAATCCGCCGAAAACCATAGTTTCAGCGCCACTACTATTCGTGGTGTAAGCGGTTAAACCAATGGCGACACTAAATAAATTTAACAAAAAAGATAAACCAATCGCGACGAGTGCACCTGCAAAAATTGGTTTCCAAGAAATACATTTGCAATCTGTTGGGTGGGTCATTCTGTTATCCATATTCATCTCCATGAAAAGTGTGCGATTAAAGTAGATGAGAAACTAAATAAATTAAGACAAGGATTCCGAGAGGGACACCCAGCAACCATGCGATTACATACTTTAGCATACATTTACTCCTGTATAATGAGCCTATATTCATCGCCAACGAAAACGCGAAACTGTCATTCTGGTTGTCGCGAAGAATCATCGTAACATTATAAAGATCCTTCACTCCGTTCAGGATGACAAAGTCGCGCGCCTTGAAAGTATATATATGCTATCACAACTTTTTACACTGATATAGCGTCAGGCTTACACGATTGTGCGCATAAAGGAATATCATGCTACAATAATTAACTCGCAAAACTTTTTTATGGAGAAAATCGTTTATGCTATATTGGGCAATTGTTTTTTTTATCATCTCAATCATTGCGGGCTTGCTAGGTTTCACTGGCGTTGCTGTTGCAAGCGCCGCCATTGCGAAAGTTTTCTTTGTTTTTTTCCTATTAATATTTTTATTAATACTATTGGCTATTGGTTTGGCTCGCGATTGATGAAGCCGGTGTTAATTCATCATCCTTATTGAATAGCCATGCATTAATAGACGCTAAATCATCGGGACAAAGTGTGCCGGCTGCTTGTTTTAACGCTAATAGATTATTGACATAAGCATAACGATCAGCCGCATATTGTTTTTGATTAATGAGCACTTGCTCTCGTTGATTTAGCACATTGACAAGAATTTCGGTGCCGACACGATAACCTGCTTCCATTCCTTCGAGAGAGCTGATCGAAGATTGAATGGCTTTTCTATCCGCGGTAATTTTGCTAATTCCTGCAATAATTCCTAAATAACTTTGTCTCGTGACATTCATTGCAGCGCGTAATTGCTGTTCTAATTTTTGTGTGCTTAATTGATAGTTATCTTTCGCTTGGCGCGTTTCTGCAAGCACTAATCCGCCTTCGAAAATAGGGACCGCAAGATTCGCAGACAGTGTCGATACATGAGATTGTCCGACCCCTGGTGGAAATTCTTCAAAAGTATTACTTTGTCCGCCAAAGTCACGAACAAAATTAATATCATATGTCGCTTCTACATTTAACGTGGGAAAATGTCCGGCGAATTGTTGCTTAATATTTTGTTTCGCAGCGACAGCACCGTATTGCGCTGCGCGTACTTGCCAATTTTGTTTGGTGGCGGTATCTACCCATGTTTCTACATTTGCAGGAACAGGTTTGATTAGAGGAAATTTTTCACTGAGTCGCGAAAGTTTGGTGTAAAGTTTTCCGGTAATAGCGCGTAAATTTTCTCGATCATTTTGTAAGGTATTATCAGCCGCAATATAATCCGCGACAGAACTCTCATAGGATGCTTCTGCGGTATAAACATCCGTGATAGTTTTAATACCAACCTTATACTGTTCTTTGATCTGATCGAGTTGTTTACCATACGCAATTTTAGTCGACTCACTCGCACGTAAAATATCTTCATCTTCCAATATTTGAAAATAGGCGTGTGAAACACGAATCATCAGATCCTGCGCCGCCGCATTCATCGTTGCGGAAGCTTGTTTTGCCTGCGATCTTGATTCGGCAAAATTTGCAAATTGCGCATAATCAAAAATCGTTTGTGTGATCGTGAGATTCACGTTATATCCCCGTTTTCGATCGCTATCATTAAATTGAGTAGCGGGTCCAGATGAAAGTGTACGGGATATATACGGTTGCGCTGACGCACCAATATTGGGTAATAAACTTGAAAGACTAATGTTTACATTTTCTTTCGTGGCAAGCATGGTCGCGATATTTTGTTGATAAATAGGATCACTCACGATCGCTTGTTGATACACTTCAACCAAATTTGCGGCATAAATGGGTGCCGTGAAGAAGAGCAATAGAATACAAAGTATTTTTTTCATCATTCAGTTCCTGAAGAAGATAATTGAATAGCGAGTTCGATCGCATGTATTAAGCTTCCTGCATTGGCAAAATCTGTCCCTGCGATATCTAGTGCGGTACCGTGATCAACGGAGGTTCGAATGATCGGTAATCCTAGCGTCATATTCACTGCGCGATCAAATCCTAAATATTTAATGACCGGGAGCGCTTGATCATGATACATAGCCAAAATGGCGTCACAATTTTTTAAATATTTTTGTGTAAATATAGTGTCTGCAGGTAGAGGACCTTCAATCAGAATATTTTCTAGACGCAATAAATCGATCGCAGGTTTGATGATATCGATTTCTTCACGTCCTAAATAACCCGATTCGCCTGCATGTGGATTTAAACCTGCAATGAGAATCTTAGGATGTGGGATATTAAATACTTTTTTTAATTCGTGATCTAGCAATTTTATTTTTTTTACAATTTTTTCTGTCGTAATAGCGTGTGGTACATGGCTAAGCGGTAGATGTACGGTTTGTAATGCAACTTTTAAAGTGTCGACCACAAATAACATTAATACATCGGCGCTTTTCGTTTTTTCACATAAAAATTCGGTATGTCCCGTAAAAGGAATGCCTGCCTCATTGATGACGAATTTATTGACAGGACCCGTGACCATCGCATCTGCTTTTTTGGTAATACATGTGTCTATTGCAATATTTAAGGCTTCAATGACAAAGGGCGCATTTAACGCATTCAATTGGCCAGGAACACTTGGTGTTTTTAATGCAATAGGTAAAACATTCAGTTGGCCCGGTTTATGCAATCGTGGTGGTTGATCCAAGTCGATATCATGGAACGTGATGTGTCCTTTTGCCCGAGATTGCAACAAATTCGGGTCGCAAATAACCACCAATTCAGCGGCGAAATTTTTTTCTGCGGCTAATAGTATAATGTCTGGACCAATGCCGGCAGGCTCACCTACCGTCACCATGATGCGCGGTATATTTTTCATAAATGTAGTAATAGCTATGGATTGGTATTAATAAATGCTTCACTTCGTATTTTTGTCAGCCATGCATTTTTGGCTTCTTCGTATTTTCGTTCGAAAAGTAGTTTCTTAACCTGATTTTTTTGAGGGTTATCTGCTTTATCTGTTAAAGTCACATTTCGTACTTGCACGAGGTGAATAACATGAAAACCATTAGCCGCTTGAATGGGGCCCAACACATCACCTTCTTTCGCTTGTAAAATGAGCGCTGAAAAAGCAGCAGGAATTTCTGGTAATTTCCGCCAACCTAAATCACCGCCTTGTAATGCTTTGCTGTCATCAGATTCGGCGACCGCGGCATCTTTAAAACTTAAGCCTTGATGAATTTTATTGAGTAATGATTCTGCGTGTTTTTTAGCGTTTTTTACATCATCAGGAGTAGGTGCTTCAGGGAGTGCAATTAAAATATCTTCTAAATGATATTCTTTATTGGTGCTTGCAAGCCATGCAGCGGAACGCATAAAGTCATCGACTTCTTGATCAGATACGGAGATTTTGGCACCTATTGCTTGATGTTGTACTGCCTGAATAATATATTCGTCATGAATATTTTTTTGATATTCATATTTTGAGATGCCTCTTTTTGCCAAAGCATCATACAATTGGTCGACGGTTAAACGATTATTTTTTGCAATATTACTAATCGCATTATTAATTTCACTTTCCGGTGGATCAATGCCAGCAAGATCCGCCAGTTGTAATTGTAATTTTTTGTTAATCAGTTGTTCCATGACTTGTTTTTGTAAAACATCGCCTGGTGGCAGCGAAGTATTTTCTGCTTTTAATTGCTTTTTAATTTTATCCATCTCATCTGTCAATTCACTTTCGAGGATGACAGAGTTATTAATAATGGCAACCATGCGATCTAATTTTTCAGCTGAATATGCTTGTAAAGAAAAAAATACGGTAGTGATAAATAATAATATATATTTCATTTTAGTAGTCCTGCCCAAAACTCGCTTCATTTGCTATCAGTGAATTGTTAAGCGCCCGACCAGGATTTCCGCTTCCAAAGCTTCCTAACCCTTTTAAAGCGAATTGAATAAAGAATTCGGAATTATATTGATAGGTGTCATTCACTAAACTATCGAATGTTCTACCTGTGACAATACGTATCGCCCAACAACAAGTGTCGTATTGTAAACCATAGAGTAAATTATGGAAACGGGTATGATTCCAATCCTCTGTCCAGCGACCAATCGTTGAAATATCGCGCGTCAGTGGCCAAGAGAATGAAAAATCGGTTTGCGATAAATTATTGGCCGAATTTTGGCTTAATAGTTTGTCAGCATTTCGGACATACGTGTAATTCAAACTTACTATACGCTGTCTCGCGTCAGCGTATTGAATGGTTACCGTTTGGTTATCTAATTGATCCGATTCAGTATTCCAAATCGTGTTGGCACTAGCGCTCCATTCTGGTGTCAGGTTGTAGGTGAGCACGCCAGAAATGGGTGATTGTCTGCTCGTATTTTCGGGTGAGTCTGGGTAATCCGAACAAACTGCTCCGCTTTCGCATAGCGTGACACGTCGATTCGCAAAGTAAAGAATTTGACCAATCCCCGCGCTCGCTTTCTGAAAACCCGATTGCTCATCAAAGAGTCGAGTAGCAATACCCAAACTTAATTGGTTCGCATCACCAATTCTATCGATTCCACTGAAACGATTGTAGGTAAACAATTGGTCATAAGTTAACGTGTTGACGGTTGTATCGAAAATAGGAATTTCATCTTGATTACGGAAAGGCACGTAAGTGTAATAAAACTGAGGTTCTAAAGTTTGTCGAAAAGCATGTCTAAACAAAGAAGCATTTCGATCGAAAAATAATCCGCCGTGAATATCAAAAATGGGTAGCGCCCGATCCGGATGCGTTGAGTTATCATCTAATACATTCGTGACTTCATATTGAGATAATGCAAATTGCAAACGAGGATCAATAAAATACGCCGGTCGATAAATAGGGTAATTAATGCCGGGTTGTGTATGCATTCTTACACCAATGGGTTGTGAAGAAAGATTGCGGGGATTTAAGTTGCCAGGATTTTTGGCAATATCAAAACGTGTCAGTTCATTGATGATAGAATAATTAAACCCTCTTTTTTCATCAGGAAAGTCACCATCCAATAATAATTGCGGAAGTCGAATGTATTGATTGAAAAAATTATTTTCTTCGATCGGATGCAAGGTTTGGTACGCTTGAATACGTCCGGTGAAATTCCAATATTTTCCTTTGTAGTACAAATCTCCTTGTTGAAGTAATTGATTGGGGGTGATTTGGTTAAGGCCATTACTAAAATCTTTTAAATAATAGTCATCGCTTACAAAGTTGTAGTCAGCGTCGGCAGACCAATGCTCATTAAAATAAGTTTTATCGTTCCAATAAATGGCGGCACGTGTTGTCGATGCATTTTCGAGTCGATGTAATTCAGATAACGTGACGGGATTTTTCGTAAATTGAAACTCTTCTTCTTGGGTATCTTTAAAATTCCTAAATAATTGATCATTCGGTAATAAAGTAATTTGAATTTGGCCATTACTGTAAGGATGGGGCGCCAAATAACGGAATAAATTGTTAATTTGTACGCCACGTTTTGTTAATACCGCGGGGGTAATGGTGTCGTCGTAATTAGGCGCTAAATTTAAATAATAAGGAACCGTAAAACTGGGTCCACTCACGCTTGATGAACCGATGGTTGGCCAGAGAAATCCTGTTTGTCGACGTGAATCAATTGGAAAATTGAGATAAGGCGCATAAAGTACAGGCACGCCTTTCACGTATAATTTTGCATGTTTTGCAACCCCTCGGCCAGTTTCTTTATTGAGTTCGATATGTTCTGCCTTCACTTGCCAGGTGCTTAATAATGGAGGACAAGTACTATACGTTGCTCCTTTAAACTCAAAAATACGCGGTTGTTCTTGATAAAAAGTGTCCGCTTTTCCCCATGCGCTCAGTTGATACACTTTGTGTTCTTGTTGTAATTCGACGAGAGTCAGTTGAGAAGGTTTATTCGATACCGTGCTATAGACTGCCGTACGATAAAGAATGTCTTTTAATGATCGCTCATTGGATTTCAGGTTTAAATGTCCGCAAGATGCCAAAATTAAACTATTGGGTTCACGAAGAATGACATTACCAATTAAATCTGCACTACTATAATCTTCTGTTTGTGGATCACGATAGACATAGGCAGTATTGGTAATAATTTGTTGCCCTTCTTTTGAAATCGTCACATTTTCTAACGCAGAAGTGCTATGTAAAGAAAAATTGCCCTGATTTCCAGTAATTTTGATTTGATCATTGTTGACTAAATAGGAGGCATCGACAAATGGTGCTTCCAAATAATAACCGCCGCAACGATTTTCATTGGTTTGTACCCAACCTAAATCATTGGCGATGGCAGACATGGTGAGTGTTGGTTTAATTTTTTTTTCAGGACGACATAGATCCGTGACAGATTCTTCTGCGTACATTTTTGTACAAAAAACGAAGCTTATCGCGATGATTAGCCCTGTTTTAATTATTTTTTCCACGCGTTTACCGATTATTAAATGATGGGAACAAGTGTATCGAAAAGGCGGGACAGAAGGAACTAGTAAAGAGGGTGAAGCTAAACATTTTTGTTGTAGCCTCAAATATTAAATTTATGTAAAATTATTGCCATGGAAGATTTAAGAAAACACCTTATACAAAAGTGGCTAACTGACACTTGTCATTTAGACCACGTTATTTTGCATCCCATGCAAGGCGATGCGAGTTTCCGACGTTATTTCCGTGTGCAATTACCCAATCATTTGTCTTATGTTGCGATGGATGCGCCAGTTGAGCGCGAAGCATGCAAGCCTTACATTGCCATCAGCAAAGCGCTCCGCGACCTTGGTTTAAAAGCGCCAGAAATTATTGAGGCTGATTTAGGTCATGGTTTTTTGTTGTTGACGGATTTTGGCGATCGACAATTATTAAAAGAATTGACAAAAACCAATGCCCCACAACTTTATTCTAAAGCATTAGACGCGTTGGCGGTTTTACAACGTTGCCAAATTGTGGATGGTTGGAAAATCCAACCGTTTACTGCGCATTTTATGCAGCAAGAGTTGATGCTTTCGAAAGAGTGGTTTTTAGAAACCCACTTGAAGATAACTTTATCGACTGAAGATGAAAATATGCTCGAGAAGTTTTTCCAATTTTTAGCATTAACTGCGGCGAATCAACCACAAGTTTTTATGCATCGCGATTATCATTCTGCTAATTTGATGTGTTTGCCGGAAAGTCAGGTCGGTATTTTAGATTTTCAAGATGCGTTTTATGGTCCTGTTACTTACGATGTCGTTTCATTATTAAGAGATTGTTATATTGACTGGCCCGATGAAATGATTCGAAAGTTGGTGATGGAATATCACGAGCGTTTAAATTTATCCGTATCAAAAGATGAATTTTTTTATTGGTTTGAAATGATGGGGTTGCAAAGACATTTAAAAGCATTACTCACGTTCGCGCGGAAATTTGAGCGTGACCATAATAAAAATTATTTGCCTCACATTCCGCGAACATTAAAATATATCGAAAAAGTAAGTCAGTCTTATCCAGAAACGCAAGCTTTTTATCAATTTTTAAATAATGTTATTTTACCTGCCCATCACAAAGTGATAAGTACATGCGTGGAATGATTTTAGCGGCTGGTCGCGGTAGTCGCATGGGCCATTTAACCGATCATACCCCAAAACCTTTATTACGTTTGCACGGAAAATATCTCATTGAATATGCGATTGAATCATTTTTGCGGAGCGATATACGCGAAATAGTGATTAACGTGAGTTATTTGCAAGATCAAATTAAAGAAGCGTTGGGAAACGGCGAAAAATTTAATGTCAAAATTTTTTATTCCGAAGAAGATGAAGCACTTGAAACGGGTGGCGGAATTTTTAAAGCACTGCCTTTGCTCGGCGACGATCCTTTTATTGTATTAAGCGCGGATGTCATTTCCGATTTTCAGCTGTTAGACTTACCAAAAAACCCCGATGGTTTAGCACATATTGTGTTAGTGGATAATCCTCCTTTTCATTCTGTGGGAGATTTTTCATTGCATGGTAATCAGGTTTCGCTCGCATTACCCACCCCTTATACTTATTCAAATGTGGGTGTTTATCGCAAAGAATTGTTTGTGAACTGCCGCCCAGGCAAGTTTCGACTGGGAGATTTGTTAAAAAAAGCGGTGCAGGAAGGTCAAATTACTGGTGAGTATTTTTCGGGTAACTGGCATAACATTGGAACAGAGAATCAATTAGTTGAGTTGTGTGCGAAAGAAATTTCTACATAAAGTTTTTAAGTCGTAGATTTTTACCGAAATTCGACATTGCGAACGCGGCGAGCCCATTTGTCTTGTATATTTATTACCGTAATTATACAATGTGCTTTCAAATTTGCTAAGAATTTAAGGATAGCTGTATGTTTTTTTTAAAGGAAAATTATGTAAAATCCCTCCTTTTTTTTACATGCTTATATTCTTCAGCGATATTTTCTGCTTCCTCAAATAATAATGTTCGTCCTGTGGTATCTCTCTTAGGAGGATATGCCAGCATGAGTGTTGGACACTCTGATCAGTCATACGTAGGGACAGATGATGATATTTTTACTTATCAAAACGACAATCAAGGAAAAGATAGCGGTTTTGTAGGTACATTTATTGGATTAGAATGGGTGCCTGCCACGAATTTTTTTATGGAAGCGGGCGTAGAATATGATTATTTTGGATCTTTTACAGTAAATGGCTCAAATTTAGTTGGTGTGGAGCGTGCAACATCCACACCTTATGATTATGATTTTCAATTACAATCGCAACAAGTCATTGCGGTTTTTAAGTTATTGTATAGCGTACATCACATTTTTCACCCTTATGCATCCGTTGGATTAGGTGCTGCTTTTAATCGTGCGAGCGACTATTCCGCAACGACTTCACAAACCGGCAGCATTAATATCACTCCAACATTTGAATCAAATACAGAAACTGCTTTTAGTTACAACTTAAGTCTGGGGTTTGATATGGATGTGGCGTCAAATGTACGCGTAGGTCTTGCTTATCGTTTTAGTAATTTAGGTCACTACTCCTTAGATGATGGTACTGTGACTTACCATAATTACCAATCTTCCGTACCTTTTACGCTAAGTGGCTCTAATATTTACGCGAATCAATTTTTGGTAGATATCAACTTTTTAATTTAATTTCATTTCGTTAAAAGGATTTATACAAATGAATGCAAAATTACGTTTTCGATTATTACCTATTTATCGAGGACTCCTTCTCCTTGCGTTAGTGCCAAATTGTTATCCTTTATCACAAAATTTTTTAATTGAGCCAAATGGCTCATTACCGACTTCCGTTCCTCCCGGAGGTTCGGTGACCGCGAATTTTACGGTGACGAATCTTACGCACAGTGCACGTAATGGTTATGAAGTACAAGGATTGCCCGGAACCGTCACTCAGGTAACGAGTGGAGGAGGTGCGTGTGGTGATCCGATTAATCTTTCGGCGCTTGCAAGTTGTAATTTAGAGTTGAGTATTACTGGCGCTGTGCATAGTGGTTTTGCGATTTGTAAAGGCAGTAGTTGTACGACATCCTCAGTTCCCTTATCGGTAACGGTAGAAAATAATTCAAATTTCTCTTATTTAGCTTCGGGTACTTATAATGATAGTGATCTCGCGTTTTTCCCTTTATTAGTACAAAATAAAAATGGAACCGTCACTTACCCTTCGACAATCATTACCAATTTGCCAACTAATCCTACTTACAGCATGCCATATTTATTTGCCACAAGTTGTAATGCAAATATTTGTATTAGTGTAGGGGATGATAATTCTAACGGTATTAATCCCTTAGTTGCTTTTAGTGGTACGGGGGGTGATACCTGGACTTATCCAATTGGTGGCGTAGGTAGCTGGCCCACCGATTTTAATCCTGGCAGTGCAGGTATTTTTTCTGCTGCGAGTTGTACCACGAATTTATGTATTGCGGGTGGCACTTATACCGATCTCAATACGGCATTCCCGCATCCATTTATTGCGCAATATAAATCAGGCAGTTGGACTTATCCCATCACTGCGCAAAACCCGCCACCTAATTTTGATATATTTGGCAGATTTAATAATGTCAGTTGTATGGACTCTACCTGTATTGCGGTAGGAACCTACCAGAATATTTCAAGTATAGCTTTTCCGCTGATTGCAGAAACAACGGACGGTGGTACTACTTGGAATTATGTGGTGGATAATACGACTACGCTACCGAGTAACTATGCCAATCATGGAGAGTTTTTTGGAGCAAGTTGTTTTGACACAATTTGTATTGCTGGTGGGACTTATGAAGATCAGTCTTTTGCAGCAAGCTTTCCTTTGCTTGCGCAATCCATTAGTGGTGGGCCGTGGACGTATGTTATCGACGATGCGACGGGGCCAGCTTTTCCTGCAATACCGGACCCCTTTAGTTTGACACGCTTTAATACCACAAGTTGCAGCGCATCCATTTGTATAGCAGCAGGGACATATTTCTATGATTTAACTACTACAACGCAATATGCCCTATTAGCACAATCAACCAATACAGGCAGTTTGTGGACTTATGCTATTTCAACGACGGCGCAGCAACCCAGTGATTTTTCGCAAAATGCGCAGTTTACTAGCTCGGGTTGCACGGATAACTTTTGTGTCGCAGTAGGTTTTTATACAAATATAGATTCAAATCAATTGCCTATGATTGCGCAAACTACTGACGGCGGAAGTACTTGGAGTTATGCAATCGATGGGACCCATGGACCTCAATTACCGGATTATACTTCATCTGCACAATTTAACACTGCAAGTTGTTTAAATGGTTTTTGTATGGCCGCAGGATCTTATATGGTGGGCCAAGCAACCTATCCTATGTATGCACAAAGTAATAATGGTGGATCGCAATGGACATACATTGTGACAGATAATGCATTGACCTTACCTTCGAATTTTAATAATTTCGGAGTATTCAGTGGATCTGGTATAAGCGGTAGTAGCTTGATGAATAAAATCAAAAAGGCGTTATTTAAAAAATGATTTGCGTAAGATGATAGCAAAAGTATTGCCAATTGCTGAGCCTCTTGCATTAACCATGCAACCAGATATTTTTTATGGATATATGGCGGGTTTTCGCCAGCCGGTTGCTTTGCTTAACATGCGTGTGCATGACTTGTCATCAAAGCAATTACATACCTTAGAAAAAGCATTACATTATTATTTCTCTGATTATCATATTGCAAGTTCATTGCAATCGTTGAGAGACGTGATAGAAAGCTTTAGTAAAGTTATTTGCAATCTTCAACAAGCGGGTGGTTTACCTATTTTCGAAAAACCGGTTATCGAAAAATCTTCGTCTAAAAAAAATGAATTTTCTCTATGGATTCCTTTTTTATTTCCCATATGCTTTCATCCTGTCGCCATTTTTATCATGAAATTTTTCAATTATTATTTGTTGCAACCGTCTTTTATGATATCTCAAAGTATTGTTGAGGAATTAAATTCCTTGTTGAATACATTAAAAATGCATGCACCAAGAGGTTCTAACAGTTTACGTTTTTTAAAAGCGGCATTTGAAACAAAAATTCCTTGGCGTCACATTGCCAATAATACATTTCAATATGGTTATGGAAAGTTTTCTCGATGGTTAGACAGTAGTTTTACCGATAAAACACCTCACATTTCTGCGACTTTGATTGAAAATAAAAAAAATATTGCTTATGTTTTATCGCAGGCAGGATTTCCTGTGGCAGAAAATTATATTGCAAATAGTGAAATAGATGCACTTCGTATCGCGCAAAAATTAAATTATCCAGTTGTCGTGAAGCCAATAGATGGTCGAGCAGGAAAAGGTGTTTATACTTATTTAAACTCGGAGGATCACGTCAAAAAAGCTTTTTATGCCACAAAAAAACATACGAGCAATGTAATGGTTGAAAAGCATATTGTAGGTCGTGATTATCGATTATTAGTATTTAATGGAGAAATGATTTGGGCCATTGAACGTCTTCCAGCTTCCGTCACAGGCGATGGCATAAGTGATATTCAGACATTAATTGCGAAACATAATCAAGATCATCAATCGCATTATCCCCTCCGACATATTCAAATTAATGAAGATATTCTTGATTATTTATCGGAACAACATTTATCTTTGCAAACCGTAATTTCTGCGGGAAAATTTATCGCATTAACTCGCATTGCAAATATTTCAATGGGTGGAACGCCAGTTAAAGTTGAAAAAATCCATCCGGATAATCAACATTTAGTTGAAAGCGCTGCAAAATTATTACGGCTTGATTTGGTTGGGATTGATTTTATATCTCCAGATATTCAACAATCCTATCGCGAAAATGGCGGGAAAATTATTGAAGTAAATGTACAACCTCAGCTAGGTTCAACTACGGCTCCGCATATTTATCAACAAATTTTATCATCACTTATTCCAGATCAAGGACGCATTCCTATCATTATTATTTTTGGAAATAAAAATAATCATCTGCATTATGTGGAGCATATACAAAATTATTTAAAAATGAGTGCGAGCAAAATTGGCTTGGCCATCAGTAATAGCGTCATTATGAATAATGTTGAAATGGATATGCCATCACTTTTTACAGCCGGGCAACATTTACTAATGATGGATGATATGGACATGATTATTTATTGGGTAAATGATGATAAAGATATTGAAAAGCAAGGATTACCATTTGATTGCTATGATGATTTGATTTTGTTGGAAGATATGAATATTGATTTGGTGGATTCAATGCATAAAAATATGATGTTAAACACTTTAATTAAAGCATGTTCAGGCGAAATCATTATTGCAAATAATACTTCGCATCACATGAGAGATTTGTTATGTAAAAAATATCAAATTTCAGCGATCACGAAATCTTTTATCGACTATTTTTGCTTTGAAAATACAAAAGTAGGACAGCAAACGCTAAGTTGATCAGGTGGCGTAAATATTTCTTGTTCATTCAAGTATTGATTTAAATGTTGTTTTACCTCGTGTAAAGACGGAAATGTATAAAAAGCATTTTGATTTTTATAATGATTGATAACATTAATACTTTCTTCAGTCCATTGTAGTTTATCTTTTAAATGATGAATAATCGTTTTAAATTGTAGGTTCCAGCAATTCCACGTATTTTTTAATGAAACACCTTGTTGTATATCATCGTGAAGCGCGATTAATAACCGTAGCTTAAATGTCGAAAAATTTTTGATTTGTAATTGTGTCACATCATTTTTTAATTTTTCTAATGACGCATTAAGGTCAGGACGCAAAAAAAATCTAAATATAAATAAGCCATTTTGACGGAGCAATGATTGAATGGAGTGCGTTAACATTTTATATTCGGAGAATGCTAATAAATTATAACATCCATCACCAACAATGAGATCAAATGATGAAGGTTGAAATGGTAAATGTAACCAATGGGCTGCAATTGCAATAGATTTTACGTGTCGCGATTGTTTTCTAAAAATTAATTTTATCATATCCATATTTTGATCCACGGTCAGAAGTTTTGTTTTTTCTGGCCATGAGATGTTAACAATTTCCGGTGTCACACCGAGTAAAAGAACGGTGAGCGGTCGATAATTTGTTTGATAATAGCGATAAATCCATTGCGTTAAAACTTGTATATCCATTGTTGAGGGTCTTAATGGTTCCGTAATCTGATCCCAGTGGATCGCTTGCTTGTCCCAATGCGACATTTGATTCCTTTGAAGTTATTATAACAACTAAGATTTTGCCACAAATTAAGCGAAGGATTAAATGAAAAAATTATTGTAGATTAGTGCGGTCTGAAAAATTTCTTGGTAAAATAAAGACACGCCTGAGTTGTATATTAGTATCATATGTAGTATCATGCGCAGATGACAAAAATCGATAAAATAATTAGTAAGATGCATAATAATCCTAGAAATTGGCAGATTTCGGATCTTATGGTTATTGCTAATCGTTTTGATATTCAGGTGAGAAATGGAAAAGGGAGTCATGTATGTTTTACACATACAAAATGGATAGACATTTTAACCATCCCGGCTCACCGACCAATAAAACCTATATATGTAAAAAAGTTTTTATCATTAATTGCTTCATTGGAAGCGGAGGAAATATGCGAGTAAAAATTCCTGAATATCCATTTACTATAAGACATCTTTCCAATGAAGAAGGAACTGGATATTTAATTGAGTTTCCAGATCTCCCTGGATGCATGTCTGATGGCGAAACTATTGAAGAAGCTATAAAGAATGGTAAAGATGCAGTACGAGATTGGATGGAAACTGCAAAAGAAATGCGAAGATCTATACCAAAACCTGGGGAATTAGAAAGTCAGAGCGGCAAATGGGTACAGCGAGTTCCGAAGTCCATACATCTACGACTTGTTAATAAAGCCAAAGAAGAGGGTGTGAGTTTAAATACGTTGGTTATCACAATGCTTGCTGAATCATTGGGGTCTGTTCCATTAAATCATGCAAAACGTCACTCGATTAAAAAAAGAATTCGTTAAAGATGTTTAAGTTTTTATAATTTCATTAGTGCTTTAATCACGCAGCCTTATCCACGGGTTTAATATTTTTATGTACTTTTATCGCATGCCATAAATCCCAGTTTTGTTGTAAATTAAGCCAGAATTGAGGTTCCATTTGAAATGCGTCAGCGAAGGCAAGCGCTGATTCTGGGCTAACTCCGCGATGGCCATTTATAATTTCATTTAAACGGGTGTAAGTCCAACCTAAATGCTCAGAAAATTCTTTTTGAGTGATTCTCATGGGTTCTAAAAATTCTTTTAAAAGCATTTGTCCAGGATGGGTAGGGGGTCGTTTTTTTGGTAGCATAATATTTTTCTCCTAATGATAATCCACAACATCAACATCATGTCATATATCGATATTCGATATATTGCAATATCTTTTTTATATCATAAAAAGCGGCCCTGGAAGGTCAAATTATTGGTGAGTATTTTTCGGGCAGATGGTATAATCTTGGAACAGAAAGTCAGTTGGTTAAATTGTGTACGAAAGAAATGAGAGAGTAAAGACATGCTTAAGAGAAAGACCCCCGCCACTAACTTCGCGAGCTTTGCTCGTAACATCCCTAATAGCTCTATCAGAAAAAAACCTGAAAATCTTGAAGATAGTATTTACAAAGTCAATAAAAAAATTACTGAGCTTGAAACTGCCGATCACAAGATTGATATGAAAATTAAAATTAAAAACGAGCAATTATACTTGTTAGCAGATCAAATAAAAAAAATCGCTGATCCTCAAACAATTTCTAGTTATCGGGAAATCAGTTCAGAGTTAGCTAGTGCTTTTGAGGAAAAGTTGGAAAATGCTAAAAATTTAAATAAATTGCATGCAATATCAAAAGAATTAATAGGCGCAGCGATACGCCGGAATTCTCTGCCCCCTCAATCCCAGAGTTCACAAGATTCAAAAAGTTCTAGCTCTTCTTCTATTTTGCAGGCTTTTGATATGCAGCCATGCGAAAAAAAATCAGAAAATTTATTTGCTATACCTGAAGGTGATGAATTCACATCGGATATTCAAATGACGGATGCATATCTTTTTAATGATCGATTCAATGATAGTTTAAATAATAGTTTAAATAATCCTATGAATGATTCATTGCCAACGGATTTTTTTTCGCAACCATTAAGTCCGGTCGCGAATATTTCTCCCCACAATGATTTATTCGATGTGCCACTTTTCGATGGTAATGCATCTCCGAGTAAAATGGGTTTTCGGTGAGTGCTGTGAAAATCGTAGCGTTTTTCATGTTCCTCGCAATTGACGATTTTCCGTAGAGAAACAACCTTCTTTAAGTACGATAAGAAGGTTGTTTTTTTAAAAATTGCTGGTGCATTTTAAGAACAACTATGAGGTAAAGGTTTGCCCGTGTGATGGTGTGAAACCTATATTTTTTATTATTTCTGTCAATCGCTCATCGATTTTCTTTATTTCATCTATAGTTGGTTTTGCCTTTAAATTATCATAATATTCATTAATTGCAATTTTAAGATAACCTATTGTGGCCACTAGTGCGGCGGGTGTCACTGTAATAGCTGCGGCAGTCGAATCAGATACATAGTTTTTAAATATATCGTGTGAAGAAAAACCAAGAAGAATGCTGACAACCAAAGTGCAAGCCGCATTCCATGTCACGTTATTACTTTCATCTGAATTTTTTTTGGAATTCAATTTTTTTGATTTCTCTAAGGTTCGAATTAACTCTTGTCTTTCTTTAAGCAAAGATTGGGCGTCTGAATTTGATGAAAGAAGTTGTAGAACTTTTTCATCTGATTTATCAAAAAAGGTACCATAACCTGAGCGCATAGCAATATCCTTTATAATTTTAATAAGCGCGCAAGCTATCATTAAAGTTACAAAAAATCAAGAAAGCGAAGGACGAACACTTAACCTGCCGACGATTCTATCAAGCAATTTGAAGCAATTGATCGACGAATTTCGACTTCACGTGGTGCTTTATAGCCACCGATCATTCCTTCTTTGGTAAAAACAATTTGCCAAAGATGCATGGCACGTGCACGAAAAGTCCCGGCGCAAGATAATAAATAATAATTCCACATGCGATAAAACTTTTCATCATACTTGGATGTTAACAACGGCCAATTTGCTTCAAAATTTTTATGCCATGCCATCAAAGTTTTATCGTAATCTGCTCCAAAATTATGCCAATCTTCCATCACGAAAAATTTTTCGGATGCTTTCGCAATCAATGCAATGGAAGGCAGCATTCCATTCGGAAAAATATATTTGGTGATCCATTCGTTGGGGTATTCTGCAAATGTATTCCCGATGGTATGAAGCAGAAAAACACCGTCATTTTTTAAACATCGATGTACGGTTTGCATGTAAATTTTATAATTTAAAAATCCCACATGCTCAAACATGCCAAGGGATACAATGCGATCGAATTTTTCTTTCATATCTCGGTAATCTTGCAAACGAATTTGAATGGGCAAACCTTCGCAAACTTTTTTGGCGTGTGCTTGTTGCTCTTTTGAGATAGTGACACCCACGACTTCAACACCGTAATGTTCTGCGGCATATTTCGCAAGTCCACCAAATCCACAACCAATATCAAGTAATCGCATTCCGGGTTTTAATAATAATTTTTGACAAGTTAATTCTAGCTTTGCGAGTTGCGCTTCTTCCAAATTTTTAGCGTTTTGCCAATATCCACAGGTGTAGTTCATATGGCTATCTAACATTTTCTGAAAAAGATCCGTGCCGAGGTCATAATGTTTTTTTCCAACCGTCCACGCACGTTTTTGCGTTTGAAAATTTAAAATTTTGCTCAATGCAATTTTTAAAAGAAAGCGTTTGTTTTTTTTGATTTTATAGCCTATATTACTGCGATTGATTTTATCGAAAAGTTTATCGAGACTTTTTGTATCCCACCAACCTTCCATGTAACTCTCGCCGAATCCCAACGGTCCGTCTCGCAAAATGCGCGCATAAAAATCCGGGTGATGCACTTCTAAATCTCCGGGAATTTCAATGTTAGCGAGTTGGATAAGTTCCTTGACGATTTTTTCAGCAGTTTCCATGAGAGAGCCTCTTTCAATATAAACGAGTCTAGGAGATTATTTTATATGACACTTGCTATTATTCATAGTCGGGCAAGCGCCGGAGTCCTTGCGCCCCTGATTACGGTGGAAGTTCATTTATCACCTGGTATTCCTCGGGTGAATATTGTGGGACTTCCGGAAGCGGAGGTGAAAGAAAGCAAAGATCGCGTGCGCAGCGCTTTGCTCAATATGGAGTTTAAATTTCCACGTAAGCGTTTAACAATTAATTTAGCGCCGGCTGATTTACCAAAGGAAGGCGGGCGCTTTGATTTGCCGATCGCGCTCGGCATTTTAATTGCGTCAAAACAACTGATGCTTCGCGCTGAATTGTCACAGATGGAATTTGTGGGAGAGCTGGCTTTATCTGGGGAATTGCGATCCATTAGCGGTATATTACCGATTGTGCTTGGTGCTATGGCGGCAAAGCATCAACTCATCATTCCTGAAGCCAATGCATTAGAGGCGGGCTTGGTAAATGGGGCAAAAGTGTATTTTGCTAAGCATTTATTGGAGGTGTGCGCATATCTGCAAGGCGAAGCTACGCTTCCAGCATGTGAAAACAAAACAGTGATAAATCATGCTTCCGAACGTTTGGATTTAAGTGATGTGAGAGGCCAAAGTACTGCAAAGCGCGCTTTAGAAGTTGCGGCTGCAGGTCATCATCATTTATTACTCATCGGTTCGCCCGGTGCTGGTAAAACGATGTTAGCGAATCGTATTACTGGCATTCTTCCCGATGTCACGGAGGAAGCGGCCTTGGAAATTGCAGCGATCGCATCCATCACGCGACGCGGCTTTAATTATAATGATTGGCAACGCATTCCTTTTCGTAGTCCACATCATAGCGCATCTTCCATTGCATTAGTGGGAGGCGGGCGACCGCCCAGGCCGGGTGAAATTTCACTGGCACATCAAGGTGTTTTATTTTTGGATGAATTAACAGAATTTCAACGGCAAGTTTTAGAATCATTACGAGAACCCTTGGAGGCTGGGCAGATCACGATTTCTCGTGCATCTTATCAAGAAATTTTCCCAGCAAAATTTCAACTTATTGCTGCGATGAATCCTTGCCCATGCGGTTACGCGGGAAGTGGTGAAGATAACTGTCGCTGTACCAATGAACAAATTGAGCGTTATTTAGCAAAATTATCTGGACCTTTATTAGATCGTATTGATTTGCATGTCGAGGTGAGCGCTCCGCCACCAGAGATGCTCTCTATAAAAGTAGACAATCAGGCAGAAAGTATAGTAGTAAAGGAAAGAGTGGTTGAGACGCGAGAAAGACAGATAAAACGTCAGGGAAAATACAATTATGAATTAAGTGGTAATGAATTAATAGAATATTGCTCGATATCAACGGAATCACAAACGATGTTAAACCAAGTGATACGAAAATTTAATTTAAGCGCGCGCGCTTACCACCGAATTTTGAAAGTCGCACGCACCATTGCGGATCTGGAGGATGCGGCAAGTATTTCAAAAGTGCATTTAAGCGAGGCGTTGTTATATCGTAGTTTAGATAAGTCAAAATATGTACTGAAGTAATACGGCGGACATTATATCGATTATAATGAACAGAGGGATGGTGTTAATAATTGATTAAAATTTATCCAATATAAGTGAGGGGTGTGCATGGCGAATATGATTTTTTATCCAAAACATGGCGAACTTACTTCAAGTAACACAAAAGACAAATTAGATGCTTTATTGGCTGCGGCAGAGCAGTATAAAGCAATTATTCTTGATCCTGATAAAAAAGACATTAATGACCCGACCAAACGTCAGGTTCCTCGTGAAATGATGTATTCCTATAATTGGGATGAATTAGCCAAATTATTGCGAGAAATCCGAGATTTCCCCGAAAATTCCTCTGCTAACCGTATCAGTAAAGCTGAAAACTTATCAAAACTTGCTGAAATTTACGAAGTCCTCCGCGGCGCCAAAATGGCCAAGCTCGAAGCCGTCCGACTGGCTTTAGTCAATGAAGCTGGTCAATTGAAGGGTGGTGTTTAGGCTCGCTCATTTAGCTTTCACTCCCCTGCAATGGTTTTAAATAAGGCGGCAACACAGGGGGTTAAACAGCATATATTATTGAAACTTATGACGCTTGATTTTTGTCAGAAAACAATATATATTTTATGACAAGAGGATTGAAATATGAGTACCACCCATAAAGTTCAACAATATGTCCAAAAAACACCGCGAGGCAAGCCATTTACGACCAGCGCCTTGATGGGCTTTGGCACGCGTGCAGCAGTAGACCAAGCGCTTTCTAGACTTACTGCCACTGGGAAGGTGGTTAGATTAACTCGTGGCGTTTATGTGCGCCCTGAAGAAAATCGTTTCGTTGGACAGGTATTGCCAGAACCCTTTAAAGTTGCTGAAGCAATTGCAAAAAAAACAAATGAACAAATACAAGTAAGCGGAGCAGAAGCAGCTAGACAGCTTGGTCTATCTACACAAGTACCAGCTCAACCAATCTTCTTAACTACTGGACAATCGCGAAAATTTAACCTGGGTGGATTAGAAGTAACACTCAAACATGTAAGCAGAAAAAAAATCCCGCTGTCTGAATCAAAAGTTGGATTAGCTATTCTTGCTTTATGGTATCTCGGTAAAACCCTTATATCTAAAGAAACTATCAACAAAATTGAAAATCGGCTTACACCACAAGAATTCGAAAAATTTACATCGTCAACGGAATATATGCCCGCATGGATGAGCAATGTAGTTTTACAATATAAAAATTCAAAGGAAATATAATATGTCTGAGCCATATTTATCATTATCACAAAAAGAACAAGCTCAAATATTAAGATCATTATCAACTAATCCAAACATTAAAAGAGACGCTATTCTTTTGGAAAAAGATATTTGGATATGCTGGGCGTTGGAATATTTATTTAAAATGCCAAACCGATTTCCTATGGCGTTTAAAGGTGGAACATCTTTATCGAAAGCATTTCGTGTAATCGATCGATTTTCAGAAGACGTAGATATTACCATAGATTATAAAGCTTTTAATTGCGATAATCCTTTTGCTGATGGGGTTAGCAAAACTAAGATTAAAAATATTGGTATTCAACTCCGATCAATGTTAACTCAACATATTAATGAAATAATCATTCCATATTTTGAAAAAATCATATCGGAACAATTTACAAATAACTCACCTCGTGTAGAGCTAGATAACGACGGCGAAACAATGTATTTACATTATCCGTCTGTAATAGAGCAAAAAAGTGGATATGTCATTGATAATGTCAAACTGGAATTTGGCGGTAGAAATATAACCATACCAAGTAGCAAACAAACTATAACAACGGATATTTTTGAGTATCTCATAGATCTAGAATTTCCTGTAGCTGAGGCAACAACTTTATCACCTGAAAAAACATATTGGGAAAAACTCACATTGATTCACTATGAATGCAATCGCCCCACGCTTAAAGAGGATGCAAATCGAATTTCAAGGCATTGGTATGATGTATCAATGCTATCCAAAAATGACATTGGCAAAAAAGCGCTTACTAATCGCGACCTTCTGAATGAAGTAATTAAAGTTAAAAAGACCTTTTATGATTCAGGATTTGCAAAATATGACGATTGTCTGAATGGAAATTTACGGCTAATACCAAATGAGGATTACCTTCAGCTGCTCAAAGATGATTTTAACAAGATGCTTAGTAATAAAATGTTTTACGGTCAGCAACCAAATTTCGATAATATAATCTCTGAGATAAGAAAATTGGAAAACTTAATCAATGGAAAATGACAACAAATTATAAATAATAATATTCCCCATCAAAACAAAGGATATGAGAATGATACCCTGTTAGAAAAACTATAGTCAAACATAGGCACACGCTCGTCTGATTATGTTTTCCATCGCTTTCCGATTGACCGCTAAAAAAGACATAAATGATCCGACCAAACGTCAGGTTCCTCGTGAAATGATGTATTCCTATGATTGGGATGAATTAGCCAAATTATTGCGAGAAATCCGGGATTTCCCCGAAAATTCTACCACTAATCGCCAAAGCAAAGCCGAAAACTTAACAAAACTTGCTGAAATTTACGAAGTTCTCCGCGGTGCCAAAATGGCTAAGCTCGAAGCCGTCCGACTGGCTTTAGTCAATGAAGCGGGTCAATTGAAGGGTAGTGCCAGTTAATATTTAACTTTCTCATTTTTAACCCTCCTTTCCTTTCATTTTTTACACTCTTTTAGTGTAAAATATAAGGATGAATTTAAACAATGGTGAACAAGCATGAGTACTAATGCAAAGCGATATTTAGAAAAAACACGAGGAAAATTGACGCTTGGGCAAGCTATTCGTTCGATACGTCTTTGTGAGGAACAAAGCCAAACGGTTTTTGCAAAAAAATTACAAATATCCACCCAATATCTATGTGATTTAGAGCATGATCGTAAAAGTGTTAGCCCCAAAAAAGCTTTAAGAATTGCAGAAATATTAGGTTATGCTCCCGAACAATTTGTGGCTTTAGCGATACAAGATTCTCTTAATCGTGAGCACATTCACATGCTTGTTGAAATTAAGGTAGCTTAAATTTTATTACCAAAATAACCCTCAGCCTTGTGCTTCGGCAATATGACGTAAAGCTAATAAAAAAGCTTTCAAATCACCATCTTTTTGGTATTCAACTAGTGCAACTTGTAAATATGTTGCAGATTCTTTTTTATCTTTTAAAGAATGAATTAACCATTCTTCATAGTTACCAGTAGCTTGTCGAATTTTTTGTTTAGTCATATAAGCATGATCCTGATGAATGACTTAATTACCTATATTCAAAACACAGATACTTCAAAACGATGTACGATTTAATAGCATTGTCAGCTTATGTAATGAAAAAATCAGCGTCGGCAAGAAAAGTTGGGGCTAAGCCTCTATTCATGCGTGAGGCTCAATACTCTTTTTAATTTTACCATCGCATTTTTTTCTAACTGGCGGATGCGTTCGGCGGAGACTTGATATTTATCAGCTAATTCCTGCAGTGTGGATTTTTCGTCATTTAACCAACGGGCGGCGAGAATTTCTTGGCTTCGCGTATCCAATTGATGTAGCGCGGCGTGAAGGGAATTTTCTGATTTTTCTGACCAATTATCCGACATAATTTCTGTTTCGGGATTATATCGATGATCTTCTAAATATCCTGCGGGGATTTTAGGGGTAAATTCTTCATCGTCATCTGGGTGACTTTCGAATGGCATATCTGAATTATTTAAACGCATTTCCATTTCGCGCACGGTTTCGGGTTTGACCCCGAGATCTTCGGCAACTTGGTTAATTTCTTCGTTAGTAAACCAGCCTAAGCGTTTTTTCATGGTGCGTAAATTAAAGAAAAGTTTGCGCTGGGCTTTAGTGGTTGCAACTTTCACGATACGCCAATTGCGCAGAATATATTCATGCATCTCAGCTTTAATCCAGTGGACCGCAAAGGTAACCAGTCGCACACCCACTTCTGGATTGAAACGACGAACGGCTTTCATTAAACCAATATTGCCTTCTTGAATTAAATCCGCGAGCGGAAGCCCATAACCCATATAACCCTTCGCAATGCGAACGACATAACGTGCATGCGCTAAAACGAGTTGTTTTGCCGCATTAAGATCATTATGTTGTTGTAATCGGATGGCAAGATCTTGTTCTTCATCAAGCTTAAGCAACGGGATTTGATTCACGTGGCTGATATAAGCATCCAGGCTATTGATGGGTAAACGAATGTCTAATGTTTGTAAGTTAGTGTTCATTATCTAGTTTTATTCCCTATTTTTTAAGGATTAAAACCTATTTTAGCACTCTTTTATCGAGAGTGCTAATCTTCTGAATGGGTTTCAGGCATTTCGAATAAAGCAGAAATAAAAGCGTCCGCCTCGAAAGGTCGCAAGTCATCAATGCCTTCGCCAACGCCAATAAAACGAATGGGAAGCTTCATTTGTTTTGCGATCGCGAAAATAATACCGCCTTTTGCCGTGCCGTCTAATTTGGTCACGATAAGTCCAGTGAGACCAATGGCCTCGTGAAATTGCTTGGCTTGGTTAATGGCGTTTTGACCGATGCTCGCATCTAAAACCAATAAGGTTTCATGGGGCGCCGTCGAGTCAAGTTTAGCGAGTACGCGGGTGACTTTTTTTAATTCCTGCATTAAATTCGTTTGGGTATGCAACCGTCCCGCGGTGTCAGCAATCAGTACTTCGATTTTACGCGCTTTGGCGGATTCCATGGCATCATAAATGACAGCGGCCGTATCGGCGCCTGGTTGTTGGGCAACGACGGGAATATCATTGCGCTCCCCCCAAATTTGGAGTTGTTCAATGGCAGCTGCACGGAAGGTATCGCCAGCAGCAAGCATCACAGTTTTTTTATCTTCTGTTAAATAATGTGCAATTTTGCCAATCGTTGTGGTTTTCCCTGATCCATTAATACCCACCACCAAAATCACAAAAGGGTTGTCATTTTTTGGTATAATTAAAGGTACTTGGCAAGGTTGTAAAATAGCTAGCATATCCTCTCGCAAGGTCGCGAGCGCCGCTTTCGGGTTGTCTAATTCTTTTCGATTTAATTTTTGGGTTAAATGATCAATTAACTGTTTGGTGGCATCTACACCGACATCGGCGGTTAATAATTGTGTTTCAATAAGTTCAATCACATCTTTATCTAGGACTTTTTTGCCGAGAATTAAATTAGCAATCCCTGTCGTTAAATGGTTACGCGTTTTTGTCAAACCCGCTTTTAATCTCGCAAAAAAACCCGGCGCTTTTTCAGTTTTTTCGATTTTCTCGTCAGTTTTTTCCGAAGTGGGAGTGTCTTTTTTTCGTTTTAAAAAATTTAACATCGCTTTTCCTTTCTAAATTAGGCTTGTATATTAGCAAAGGCCAAGCGTTCCGTAAAATGAGGTAAAAAGATCATGAGGGGTGAAGTTCGAATTATTGGGGGTGAATTCCGTGGGCGGAAGCTAAAAATTCCAGAAATATTGCATCTTCGACCCACGCCTGATCGCGTACGGGAAACCTTATTTAATTGGATCGCACCCGTTTTGCCGGGAGCGCATTGTTTAGATGCGTTTACGGGGAGTGGTGTTTTAGGATTCGAAGCCATTTCTCGAGGGGCGGCACATGTTGTGATGGTGGATGAATCACTTACGGTTGTGAAGTTAATTCAAGAAGAACTTGAACTTTTTAATATAAAAAACGCAGAAATATATCAAGCGTCTTTACCAAGGCAATTAAAAAAACCCGAAAAATTATTCGATATCGTTTTTTTAGATCCCCCCTTTCAAACCGATTTGTTAAAAAGTATGAGTATTTACCTTGAGGAAAATGGGTTTTTGAGCCCTCATGCGCTGATTTATTTGGAAGCGAAAACGATGTTGACAGAAAAAGATATTCCAGCTAACTGGGAAATCATTCGCAGCAAAAAAGCAGGGCAGGTGGCGTATCATTTGGCGAGAAGATTGGTATAATCGGAACACTTGATTTTTCTCTAAAATATTGAGACGACATGGTGAAAACAAAACCACGATTATTAACCGGCGATACACCCACCGGGCGATTGCACTTAGGGCATTATGTTGGATCGCTCGAAAATCGAATTGCGTTACAAAACGATTATGATTGTTATTTCATTATCGCGAATATCCATGCTTTTACCACGCGTTCGGATAAACCCGCGGAAATTCATCAAAGCGTGATTGATATTGCGATGGATTATTTAGCCGCTGGTATTGACCCCGCGAAATCCACCATTTTTATTCAATCAGACATTCCTGCGATTGCAGAGCTCACTTATTTTTTTAGCATGTTGTTGCCTTTGGCGCGAGTGATGCGAAATCCCACGATTAAAGATGAAATTCGCGATAAAAAATTAGGGGATAATTATCCTTTTGGATTTTTACTTTATGCAGTCGGTCAAGTGGCAGACATTTTAGCGTTTCGCCCGGACATTGTGCCGGTGGGCGAGGATCAAATTCCGCATATCGAAATGACGCGTGAAGTCGCCCGAAAATTTAATCAGTTATATTGCGGTGTCGATCCGCATACGGAAGATAAGGATTATTTAAACGCAGGTGGGTTGTTTCCGATTGTTGAAACCAAATTGGGTCGCCAAAAACGGTTGGTTGGCACCACGCCTCCTGATGAGAATGGTAACCTATTAAAAATGTCAAAATCACTGCATAACGCTATCTTTTTAAGTGATGATGCCGATACGATTGTCAAAAAAGTGATGGGAATGTACACCGATCCCAAACGATTAAAAGCAAGCGATCCAGGGTCCACTGAAAATAATCCGTTATGGATTTTTCATGATACTTTTAATCCTGATACCGCATGGGTTAATGATGCTAAAGCGCGTTACCGAGAAGGAAAGATTGGCGATGTGGAGTGTAAAAAACGTTTAATCGAGGTGCTCGAAAATCTGATTAAACCAATACGTGAACGTCGCGCGCATTTTATGGATGATGAATCAGAAGTCATTAAAATATTGAAAAATGGGGCAGAAAAAGCGAATATGGTGGCGATGGAGACGCTAAAATTGGCCAAAATCGCCATGAAACAAAATTATTTTTAGTACTATACTTATAACAAATAGATAAAGGCTGAAACCAAAACGAGGTGTATATCATGATTAAATTCAATGATTTAAAAAAAATGGGAGAAGATTTTCTTGATTCTGCAAAATCTGTAAAATTTCAGGAAGTGATGGATAAGTTCAAAAAAAAGGAAGTAGTGCTGACTGATGAAGTTGCAGAAAAAGTGAATCAAGATTTGCAAAAAACTTTAGAAACCCTTGCAAATTTACAAAAATCGCAAGCCGAAACGTTGCATCAATTACAGCATCAAGTGGATGATCTTTTACAATTTCTCGATCATTTCCAAAATAAAACGAACCTTAAAGGAACAGAAGAACATGAACCCAAAGAATGAAGATTTAATGGAATACCGAACTTTAAAATTACCTTTGTTAAAGTTGATGTCGTTGCTTGCTGTTTTAGGTGTTGCGGCAACGCTTTTGTTGCATTACTTTTTTTAATGGTGATGTTTTTAATGACGCTGTCATGGAAGCGGAAAGCATGCTGGCATGACAGCGTTAAGTAGGGGAATGGTTATTTCTTGTATAATAAAAAATAATGATAAAAAACAGAATAAAACCGAGAATTAACTCGTAGAATTTTGCATCGCATTGGAAATTAAATATTCCACTAAATCAATTTGTTCTTGTGCCGGCTTATCATTGCCGAGATATTCAATAAGCTCAATGGCGAGGAAATTATTTTGGTCAAGTCGTTCCATAAGATCCTATTCTCATTTTTTGTGCCGGGTTCCATATGAAAACACGATGGTAAAAGTTTTAATAGATGAAAATATATAAGCGAATTTTATCCCATAAATTTTACATATAAAAAAACTATGATAAAATCGGCAAAAAATGAGGAGAAGTAAAAAATGAGCTCGGCATCCTATGAAGAAACACGTTGGGATGAAGTGAGGGAAAAGGTACAAAAAGTCAATCCCGGTTTTGCAGACGTGGTAGATAAAATCAAATCGAAAAACGATTATCCACTTTTTAAAGTTCGTTATCCTTTTGGTAGTAGTATCATTGACACGGGAAAGTTCCAATTTCCCCTTTCAGACGGCTCTCTTGCGCCAATGGATCATCCTGGAATCCCAGATCGTGTTCGACAAGAACTCGGCTATCACAACGGTCATATTCCTCTAGGAATGGTGTTAGATCGATCTGTTGAATTATTTATGCGAACAGAAAATCGTGTCATTCCATTTAATTTGATTAAAGCCGGACGATTAGTCGGTTTAACCTTTGTATTAAGCCCCGTGCATGTATGGCCGCAAGCATGGCATATGACATCCGGTGCACGTTCGATTTTTGTTTTACCCAAAATAACCGATATTCATAATCATCGAAAATTGTGTCGTGAACGTAAGATTAAAATGCCGCTTGCCCGTGATCTTCGCACACATTGGTCATTATTAACTAAAATGGCAGCGGATGAGAATTTTTCCCAAAAGTGGCATACCGAAATCCTTTTTTTCTCAAAAAATTGGATAGACAACAAAAAAAATGATAATTGGTTGCGTTTCAATTATTTTTTGTATAAAGATGGATGGGCTGCGATTGAGTACATGCTGACAAAAACCATGCATGATCATATTTGGGATATTTTGATTCGTGAATTAACACAATACGAAGTAAAAGCAAGCCCTTTTATCATCGATGTGACGAAATATATCATCATGGTAGGTCTTGGCGCGGTCCCCGGATTTTCACCGGCAATTAATGATGATGAAGCGCCTATTTGTGGATTACAGGAAGACTTTATTCAGCATTATGGCTTAAAAAATTATGCGCCAACGATTATGATTCCGCATCATTTTTCCGTCGAAAATAAGCGTCCGGTGTACTGGTCTCTTGCAATGCCAACCCATTTTGAATCAACCGTTAAGCCGAAAACCTTGACAAGTACGATGGTGACATTGCGGGAAATTCGTGAAATGATGTTTCATTTCAAACAGACCATGTTAAAATATTCGAAAACAAGAGATACCAATACTTCTACAGAGGAATTTTTGAATAAAGTACGTTTCGATTTTTTTCACAGCGAACCTGATGCAGAAGGTCAAATACGTTTAAGTTTAGAAATGCCAAAAGAAGACAACTCACTTACATTTTGTTCACAAAATATGGTTCGTCGATTTTCTGATGTCAGCCCTTTTGTGCGCGGATGTGTGCGTTTTAATACTATCTAATTCAACCTTAGGAGAAAATCATGACCGAAAATGTAATTAAAATTGAGGCGATAACAGAAATAAGTGTGCAAGAATCGATTGAAAATTCAACCGCAGTTGCTGCCAATATTATTTCAAGTATTGAAAATAATTCTCTCGATTTAACTTAATTGATTGGTATTTTTATGGCTTTTGTGCGAATACCAAGTGTTTTAATGAAATGGATAAATCCTGCGGAAAAATTGAATATCGCGGGTGATACCGTGAGTGTTGTGTTGCAAAATCTTTTTTTGGATTATCCTTCGCTTAAGCCATTCATATTTCCATCTGATGCGTTATCTCCGTTTATTAATATTTATGTCAATCGCTCACCCGCGCTTCTTTCAAACGCAGTTAAAGAAAATGATGAAATTGATATTGTAGCTGCGCTTTCCGGAGGATAATTTTTGCAGTTTCATGCTTCCGAAAAAACTCGATATGCACGCCAACAATTATTGCCTGATATTGGTGAATTAGGGCAGATGCACCTTCGCAATGCCCGCGTGCTTTGCATTGGTGCAGGGGGGTTGGGTTCGCCATTATTATTATATCTCGCAGCTGCTGGTGTCGGTACGATTGGTATCGTGGATCATGATATTGTTGAGCTTTCAAATTTACATCGCCAAATTATTTTTAATTCGGAAGATGTTGGTACAAAAAAAGTTTCTGCAGCTAAAAATAGGATACATGCATTAAATCCGCATATAGAAGTTCTGAGTTATGAAGACAAAATATCACGAGCCAATGCAGAAAGTATCATTGCATCGTTCGATATTATTGCTGATGGTACCGATAATTTTAACGCACGATACATTATTAATGATGCTTGTTTTCGTTTAAAAAAACCGAATGTGTCTGCAAGTATTTTCCAATTTGAAGGACAATGTAGCATATTCACCGATGATAATGGTCCGTGCTATCGGTGTTTATACCCCGATATGCCTTCTTCTCAATGGATGCCTAATTGTGCTGAGAGTGGAGTATTAGGTGTTTTGCCTGGTATATTGGGCACGATACAAGCGACCGAAGTGTTGAAATGGATTTTAAAAATAGGCAATTCATTAAAAAATCGTTTATTAACCGTCGATGCGCGAGAAATGCAGTTTCGTGAATTTCAGATTGAAAAAAATCCGCATTGTATTTTATGCGGTGAAAATGCATCGCGCGAAAATTTGATTGATAGTTTAATTGATAGAGAGGAGCAATGTATGAATGCTGTTATTCCAGAAATTTCCATTCAAGAGTTAAAAGCTTTGCAAGATAAAGGCGAAGAATTTGTTTTATTAGACGTGCGTGAACCGAGTGAATACGCTGAATGTGAAATGGGTGGTAAGCTCATTCCGATTGGTGAATTGGCAGCGCGCGTGAGTGAGCTCGATCCCACCAAAAAAACGATTGTGCATTGTCGTGGGGGTGGACGTAGTAAGCGCGGTGTTGAAATATTAAAAAATGCAGGATTTCACGATGCGCGTAATTTAACGGGTGGGATTACGGCATGGTTGAAAACTTTTCCCTAAATTCGTCGTCCCGCGACTTGTTCGCGGGATCCAGTGGCAGCTTCTATGTGGCTCTGGATCCCGCGGACAAGCCGCGGGACGACGGATATAAGTTTATTTTATGATAGGTTTTCTTTTTGCTTAAAATAGATAAAAAACTACCCCCCTATCTCCAAACTCTCGGCATCACTCGCGTTGCAGACATTACCGGATTAGATTGCATTGGTATTCCAACAGCGCTTGCCATTCGTCCGAATGGCAAACATATTTCAGTTTCCATGGGAAAAGGTTTGACGCAAGAATCAGCTTATATTTCAGCAGTCATGGAATCGATGGAAATATTTCATTTAGAAAATCCGCCTGCGATTTCTTTTGAAGATATTTATTCAGAAAACTGTGTTTCACCTGCACTTTTTAACACGGGATTTTTTTTAAAAAATAATTGGGATCATGAAGTCCTTGCATGGACTAAAGCATTTCATCTTTTCGACAATAAAGAAATTTATATTCCTCATGCGCTAACCAATCTTGATTCAACGGTTCCATGTGCGCATCGTGCATTTTTCGATGTGAGCACCAATGGCATGGGGGCGGGAGAAAATGTTGATGATGCGATTTGTCATGCGCTTTGTGAGGTGATAGAGAGGGATAGTTTAGCGCGTTTTGCTTTATTGCCTGATCATATTCGTCAAACAAAATTGTTTAATCAAAGTGAAATATCTTCAACAAATCATGACTTAATTGAAAAATTTTTACGACAAAATATGTCTTTGAAGATATGGGATATTACTTCTCATTTTAATATTCCAACTTTTCATTGTGTGTGTCATGATCCAAATCCTTTTCGTTTACAAGGAATTTTTCGAGGAACGGGCACACATTGGAATGCTGATATTGCATTAATACGTGCGCTTTTGGAAGTGGCGCAATCGCGTTTAGCGCTTATTTCGGGATCGAGAGATGATATTTTTGCGGAGCAATATGAAATCAAAGTGCTCTGTCATCCCCGTGAAGACGGGGATCCATTCAAAATAAATCACACGGAGCGTGGGAATGGCAAAATAGATTCGTCAATTTTAAAATCTCAAATTTTAACACGCCTATACGAAAATAATATCAATGATGTATTCATGGTAATACACACAAAACCTGAATTGAATATTCCTGTCGTACAAGTTTTTATTCCAGGTTTGATGCGATGAATATTATTGTTTTTTTAGGTCCATCGCTTGCCATTAATGAAGCGAAAAAAATATTACCCGATGCCATGTATTTACCGCCAGCGGCGGCGGGGGATATTTTGCATGTGATACGTTTAAAACCCAAGATGATTGCCATTATTGATGGATTTTTCGAAAAAAAGGCGTCTATTCTTCATAAAGAAATTTTATTTGCTTTGGAATCGGGGATTGCGGTATTTGGTGCAAGTAGTATGGGAGCATTGCGTGCGCGAGAGTGTCAATTCTATGGAATGATAGGTATTGGCAAAATTTATGAAAAATATTTTGTCGATTGTAATGAAGATGACGCCGTTGCCATGTTGCATGCATTATCTTCTGAGGAATATGCGCCAAAAACGATAGCATTAATGGATGTCATTTTTACTTTAGAAAAAGCAGTAGCATCAAATATTATTGATAAAGAAATCGCATCTTTAATTGAAAAATCAGCGCGAGAGCTTTTTTATATTTATCGAACATTCGAAAACATTGTAGAAAAAGTTAAACAAAATTCTGAAGTAAATATATCTTGTTTTGAAAAATGGATTTTACAAAATGGATGGGTTAATCAGAAAAAAGAAGACGCCATTTCTCTTTTACAATATTTATCAACAAATCCTGAAATTAAAAAAATTAATTTTTGTTTTGCGCGTTCTTTGTTTTTTCGTGCACACTATAAAAATGCAATGTGCCAGCCTTTTCCTTTTGATCACGAAGATTTACCTATTGCTGAAAAAATTGCAATTCAAGCTAAAAATAATGGAATTATTTATCGACAATTGCAGCGTATCTCTTATTTGCTCGCCATATGTTTTGCGCTTTCCAAAAAATATGTTGTAGGAGTGGATTGGGGAAAATTAGATACGCCTCAAAAACGATTTTCTGCTATTGAAAATCTTATGCAGACGCAAACCCATTCATCACATCTATTTTATTTATATTCTTTAATGCGTTTATCATCCGAAAAGGAATATCAATATTATCGTGATCAAGTTTCATCTGAAGATAAAATGGCAGAAATGTTTTTAGAAGATTCGCCTGTAAAATACCGTGTATTTGAATTATGTGCAAAATTGTGGGGGCTGGTTGAGCATTTCATTTCGAATTTTTTACCTCACCCGAAGTTTGTGCAAGTATACAGTGATAAGTTTCGTTTAAAACATGAATTATTAACGCCTGACGATACGATGAAATGGTTACAGCAAAATGATCTTACATTAAAAACCTATCAAGATTTGATGACAATGGCGACTCGGTTTAATTATATTGTGATGCAAAATAATGTGGAGGTCTTAGGTATTTTAGATCATGAAGAAAATATTTGGTGGTTTGGGGATGCGATGGAATTGTCGGGATCAGTTATCTCAATAACGTCGTCCCGCGACTTGTTCGCGGGATCCAGAGCAACATCGTAGGGCTTTCTGGATCCCGCGAACAAGTCGCGGGACGACGAGATTCTTGAAAACTTTTGATATTGTGGCATAATCCGGCCGTAAATAAATAATAACATTGAATAAGGATAATAAATATGAATCTGCGTGCCAGATATCTCGAAGCGCTTAATGCTCTCAAAGAAGAAAATAATAAATTTAGAAAGATAGTTCTTAAAGAGCCATCTGCTCAAACCAAAGAAGAAAATGATGTGTTGAAAGAGCCGCTCAATTTTTTTATGCCTGCTCTTGAAAAGTTACAAACTTTTTCTAAAGATGCTGATGAATTAATTAAAATTCTCAGTCCTGAAGATGAAGAGCAAGTAAAAAATATTTTTGACGATGCACAAAATAATATGGAAATTGCAATATTACGTGTCGATAAGGGACCAAAGATTGATCCTTTTGATTCACGTTCGGTCTCAAAAGCTCTATTTAAGGGTGTATTTGCACAAGCAGAACTTCAAGAAAAAATAGCAAAATGCAAAGAATTTGAAGCCAAGCATGCGTCCAAGGAAACTACTAAACCCGATGTGACCATGACCGCTGAACTCGATTCGAAACCAACACCAAAATCTACGCAAGATGTTATGGAAGATGATGGAGAAGAAATCATGAATCGCATCCGCCGGACGCGTTGTTAAAAACTCTGTCATGCCAGCATGCTTCTAGCTGGCATCCAGAATGGTCTTTAATAAAGACTCTGAATGCCAGAGCCCTTTTATCTGGAATTCGCGTTTATAATAAAGGAAAATGTAATGCCAATAAAAGAAAACCAAATTAACCTTTTAAAAAAAATACTAGCCAATAAAATTTCTACCATAGCAGAAGATTTAAAAAAACATAGTGGTAATCAATTCTATTCAGAATCATGTTTACCCGATGCTGTATGTTATGCAGAATCAGAAAAGGATATTATTGCTCTTACTAATTTTTGCGTGAAATATCAAATTCCAATAATTCCTTATGGAAGCGGAACAAGTGTGGAAGGCCATTTAACGCCAGTATTAGGAGGCATTTCACTTGATTTAAGTAAAATGAATAAAATTATTACGTTTCAACCAAAAGATTATTTAATTGTCGTTGAACCTGGAATATCTTACAACAAATTAAATGAATTTTTAGAACCACATGGCTTCCATTTTCCGGTAGAAGCAGGTTTCGGCGCAAGTATTGGGGGTATGGTTGCAACTAATGCATCTGGTGCAGGTGCAACAGACTCAGGCTCTATGGCACAAAATATACTAGGATGTTCAGTCATTTCATATAAAAATGAAGAAGCTTATAAAATTACTACTGGTAGTCATTCACTAAAATCCTCAGCGGGATACAACATGACTGCATTATTTGCTGGCTCTGAAGGTACGTTAGGAATCATTACAGAAATTTCTCTTAAAATAAGAAAAAATTTACCATGTAACTTTACAATTTGTACTCAATTCGATGATATATCATCGGCTATTGATTTTGTTATTGCAACCAAAGGTATTATACGTTTCAGAAGAGTGGAATTACTTGATAAATTGCAAACTGAAATGTGTATACAATTTTCAAATATTGATATTCTTGATAAAAATAAAAATACTATTCTTATTGAATTATTTGGATCATATGCTGTAATTGAAGATGAAGCAAAAATTATCAATATGAATATAAAAAAATTTGGTGGAAGTAATTTTCAAATTTATAGAGATAAGCAATCAGCGGAATTTATTTGGAAAATGCGTAAAAATGCTTGTCCCGCTGTTTTGAGTTGTTCTTCAAAATCTAAGAAAGCTATGGCAACAGATGCTTGCGTACCCTTATCAAAATTATCGGAATGTATTAATTCGTGTTACGTTGAAATGAAAAAATTAGGAATAAATGCTCCTTTAGTTGCTCATGTTGGTGATGGTAATTTTCATTTTACATTAACAGTGGATCCGAGTGACAAAGGAGAATTTGCTAAAAATCTTGCATTTAATAAGTTCATTGTAAATGAGGCGTTAAAATTTAAAGGCACTTGTACTGGCGAACATGGTATTGGTTTCGGAAAAAAATCATATTTAGAAACGCAATATAAAGATAGTTTATTCTTAATGAAGCAAATAAAAAAAACATTAGATCCTTTAAATATTTTTAATCCAGGGAAAATTATTAATATGGAAAATAAAAATGATCATGATTGTTATAATTCCACTAACTGTTCAGACACCTCTTATTCTGAACCGAAGATAAGGGCAAAAATTTAAAAAATAATAATTCAGGATCAAATTTATAATTAATTTTATTTGTATCGTATATATTAATTCCTTCTTTTCGTTTTAGATAATTCATCAGAAAGAGAAGAGGGAAGATCATTATTAGGGAATAAACCATTTTTAATATCCATGAGGATATAATTAAACCTAGAATACCTTTGATCGGTATTACACCAAAATATGTAATAATATATGTTATGATATTAAAAACAATTTCAGAAATAGCTGTTGACCATAAGCATCTTTGAACAAAATATTTACCCTGAAAGAAAAATTTAAGACGAGTGATTTTATAAATATTTGTTAGATCGCTAAATAGTAAACCAATTAAACAACCACCTACCAAGCGAATCCCATGCCCAAAAGCTTGGATAAATACTTCTTGATGTGGGGCTGTTTCTACTGATGGCATTCGTACTATGATGGCAATTATTGCTGTAAATGCAGAAAGACAAAATACGCTTGAATAAATCATTCGTAAAGCCAGGTCTCTTCCATATGCTTCTGCAACAGCGCCTCCAAGTAGGTAGGTTAAAGGAAAGATAAAAATTCCGCCTGGCTCACTGAAGCCGAAAAAATTTATAATTTTATATGGCAATAACGTTGATGCAATAAGAAGAGTACAATAAAACATTGAAATAAAAGTGAAATATTTAAATTGTTGATTAGGTCTTTCGTGAATCATTTTTAGTTATTTCCGTAAATATTTTTTTATGAATTCCATTCCCCATATGCAACCAATTTTATGAGCGTCTAGAGAAGAAATATTTTTGATTAAATTTTTGTCTAGGGAGGCATTTTCTGCCGTGACAGTAATCTTATTTTTAGTGATAACATTTGTAAAAGTTAGCATTTCGCTATTTGTTTCCTGACAAAAAAAAGTATCTGATAAAACTAATTGGCTTTTATGATATGTGATTTCAAATAATTGTTTTATATCTAATGGAGAAAAGTATTGAAAAAGATTTTCGTCAATAATTTTTTTAGGATCAACTTCAAGAACATGCGATTGTCCAGAAAATTGAATTTGTGCAAGAAGCTCACTTTGTTTTTCGATGATTTTAATTAATTTACACGGATATGGTAAAGCTTTTTTTTCCAATTGAATATACTTTGTAGTTAACCACTGAATAATATTAAAAAAAAGAACTGAATCTTTTTAATAT